>Ga0315282_10001827_pt1 | contig 39778 bp, 40 predicted proteins | sample YL17G07_20_MG_FD_203693 | JGI IMG/M metagenome (GOLD analysis project Ga0315282, IMG submission 203693) | Sediment microbial communities from Yellowstone Lake, YNP, Wyoming, USA - YL17G07_20 | ecosystem: Environmental > Aquatic > Freshwater > Lake > Sediment | place: USA: Wyoming | collected...
TTACCCGCATAAATGCAAAACTCGGTTCTGACGGTCGGCTAACTTTGTCAGGCTGGCTTCTCAGCCAACTGGATTCCCCAGGCTTGGCCTGGCGCACTAAGAACTCGCTTTCGGGTAGAATGATATACAAATGGGGTTAGGGTGTCAAGCAGAATTTACTAACAGCAAATTTACTAACAGCAGAATTTACCACATGAAAAATTTACCACAGGGGAATTTAGCACGAGATGTTATGTTTGTTCGGGGAAACATTTTCAGCGAGGGTTCGTCGGGATTCCGGGAAACCGTCCGGGGAGGCGATCCGGGAATCTTTTGAACGATTTGGCGAGGTTTCATCAGGCGTTTTTGAGACTTGTCGGGACACACCGATTCCATCCGCCCCGTATTCCTGATCTTTACAAGTGGAGGTAAGTCTCATGGAGATATTCGGGGGCACGATAAAGGTGATAATTCTCAGCCTTATTTCAAAGGGGGTCGATCTTTTGCAGGGAAAACTGGTCCTCAAGCCGTGACGAGAACCGGGATGGGAAGTTCTGGATCAGGGAGCCCTTTCGGGGGACATGCGGACCTCCAGCCAGCGGGAGAAGCGGGACATGCTGTAGGTGAAAGCCCAATAGACTACGGCGATGAATAGATACATCTCAAAAGGACGCAGCTCGCGCTCGCTGACGGTTTGGGCGGCCTTGGTTAAATCCATCATTCCGATGATCGAGGCCAGGGAGGTGTCCTTGAAGAGGACGATGAACTGGGTAACCAGGGAGGGAATCATATTGCGGATCGCCTGGGGCAGGATGACGTTTCCCATCGTTTGCACGTAGCTCAATCCCGAGGCCGTGGCGGCATCGACCTGACCCTTGGGGACGGATTGAATCCCGGCACGAATAATCTCTCCGATGTAAGCCCCCTCAAAGATGACAAAGGCCGTAAGCGCGACCCAGTATTCGGGAACCGGCCGGCCGATCAGGACCGGGACGAGAAACCAGAACCAGAAGATGACCATGACCAGCGGGACGCCCCGGATCACTTCAATGTATACAGCCGCCGGATAATGGATCCACGGGCGCTCCGCCAAACGAGCCAACCCCAGGACGATTCCCACGCCGAACCCCAGGAGGATGGCGGGAATCGCCAGACGGAGGGTACCGCCGCCGAAGGCCCCGATTCCAAGAAGCCCCTGGAGCAGAATGAACCTGGCGTTGGAAAAAATCGCCGTCCAGTCGAAATTCAATGTTCAGCCCTTTCAGCCCTGGCGATAAGACCGGGAATGGCCAATTTGCTTTCCACCCGGCTCATGATGGTAGAAATCCCCAAGCATAGAATCAAGTAGATCAATGTCCCGGCGGTAAAGGCTTCGATCGCCTTGGCGGTATACGTCTCAATCTGTCGGGTGGCAAAGGTGATCTCGGCCACCCCGATGGTCATGGCCAGGGAGGTATTTTTCAAGAGATTCAGCGATTCATTCGTGGCCGGGGGCACGATGAGCCGCAAAGCGATGGGGATGATGATCAGGCGGTAGGTTTGGCCGACCGAAAGACCAGAAGAGATCCCCGCTTCCAGTTGGGTCTTGGGTATGGATTGAATGCCGGAGCGAATCACCTCTGCGAATCTGGCCCCGTGGTAAACGCTGACCGCCGCCACGGCTGACCAGAATTCGATCCCATGGTGGATAAACCACTGGCGGATAAACTCCGGGAGAACCTCCGGGGCTCCGAAATACCAGAAAAAAAGCCAGACGAGCAGAGGGACGTTCCGGAAAAATTCTACGTAGGCAGTGGCAGCTGCGCGCAAGGGCCGGAAAGGAACGGTTCGCAGTGACCCGAAAATGATCCCCAGAAGGACCGCAAAAACCCAGCCGATGATTGAAAGCCGCAGGGTTGTCAGAATTCCGTCGAGCAGCCATGTAGGATGAGGCTCAGTCCATAGGATGGACCAGCGGAACTCATAGGAAAACGCGAGGAAACCGAAAAGCATCTTAAAAAAGAAACCGTTTAGTCAAAAACGGAAATAGAATGAAAAACCAAGATATTAGAAAATTATTTGCCACAGGGATCACCGAGTCCATAGAGAGACTTAAGTTCAAAAAGCCAAAGGAAAAGGCTAATGCCTGAGGAATCTGTTTTGAGGATTCAGGGTTGAATTCTTTGGCATATCGTCTTCGTATAACTCTGTGACCTCTGTGACCTCTGGGGCAAAACAATTTCATATTTTTTTACTTGGGGACCACCTGGTAGAAGAGGAAGGTTTTGACTTGGGGGCTGAGAGGGTAGGGGACGTCACTTTTCGGCCCAAACCATTTGTCGTAAAGCTTGAAATACTCGCCCCCTTCGATGGCTTCCATCAAAGTTACATTGACCACCTGCCGGAAGTCTGAATCATTCTTACGCATGGCCATTCCGTAGGGTTCGTAACTGATATAATCCCCCACAACCTCCCACTGGTCCGGATTGGCGGATTTATATTTTAATCCCCACAGTTGAATGCCATCGTTGCAGTAGGCATCCAGTTTTCCCTGCTGCAAGGCCATGAAAGCCGCTGCCTGGTCGGGAAAGGTTACCAATACCGCCTGAGGATATTTTTCTCTTAGAACTCGCTCATTCGTCGACCCCTGCTGCGTGCCGATGCGCTTGCCGGCAATTTCACCGCCCCCTTTGATCGGGCTCCCTTTCTTGACGACAAACTGCGCGCCCGTTACGAAATAGGTCAGGCTAAAATCCACGCTCTCCCTGCGGGCCCGGGTATCCGTCATGGTTTCCGTAACCAGGTCCACGGCCATGCTGGTCAATAAAGGAATCCTCGTGTTCGGGGAGGTCTCTTTCATTTCCAGTTTAATGGTTTTTCCGAGCTTCTTCTCAATATTCTTATGCATCAACACGGCAAGGTCGTTCGAGAAGCCCACTCTTTCGTTTTGTTTATTGATAAAAGAGAAGGGGGGCGAGGCGTTCCGCACGCCGATCGTAAAGACGCCGGAATTCTTTATTTTTTCCAGGGTAGGCTCGGCGGCTACTGCGACGACCATAATCCCCAGGAGAAATACGGAAAGAAGAACAATCATCCCAGCGCGTTTCATCTTTATTTTCCTCCTTGATCTTAATGGACCAAGATTTTGCTCAGGAAGGTCCGGGTTCGCTCACTTTTGGGTTGGGAAAAAAATGTCTCGGGGTTCCCTTCTTCGACGATGCGTCCTTCATCCATGAAAATAATCCGGTGGGCAACCTTTTTGGCAAAACCCATCTCATGGGTCACCACGATCATCGTCATGCCTTCGCGCGCCAAATTCACCATCACATCCAGGACTTCATTGATCATCTCCGGGTCCAGGGCTGAGGTGGGCTCGTCAAAAAGCATGATCTTGGGCTGCATGGCCAGGGCCCTGGCGATCGCCACCCGCTGCTGCTGGCCGCCGGAGAGCTGCGCCGGATAATTGTGGATTTTATCCGGAATACCCACCTTGGCCATCAGAGTCAGGGCATTTTTTTCAGCTTCCTCCCTGGATTGTTTGCGGACTTTCATCGGTGCCAGGGTAATATTCTGCAGCGCTGTCTTATGGGGATAGAGGTTGAATTGCTGGAAAACCATCCCGACCTCCGCCCTTAATTTCGTAATATCGGCCTTTGGATCGTTGAGCGACAGGCCATCTACAATGATGTCGCCCTCTTGGATGGGTTCTAACTTGTTAATGCACCTTATGAGGGTGCTCTTGCCCGATCCGCTCGGCCCGCAGACAACTACGACCTCTCCTTGCTTGATTTCCAGGCGAACGTCGTTTAAGACGTGAAGAGGTCCAAACCACTTATGAACGCCACGAAAGGTAATCATCTACCGGGGGTGACACTTTCTCTGTTTTTAGAAAGATTAACAGCGGAAGAGTGGCAGTGTCAAGAATAAAGCGGGCTGGCAACGTGGGGGGCTAGGTTTGAAAAGCAACCAGGGTTCAGGCTTGTCTACAGAAATCCATCCTAACGTTAGTTTACATAATATATCTTATCAGACGTTAAGCGGGAATAATGGAATGGTGGAATATTGGGTAATACAGCCAAAACCAATTCTTCAGTCTTCCAATCATCCATTTATTCCAATATTCCCGTAATCCATTGGTCCATTCTTCCATCCTTCCATTATTCCGATTCTGTGGTTTAGCGGGAATATTTTTGAATGGCCCCCTCGAACCCTGCCATCGATCCTTCGATGACCCGGTCTTCCACGCAATAGGCCAAGCGAAAGAATCCCGGCGTTCCAAAGCCCGTTCCCGGAACAGCCAAAATATTTTCCTCCAATAACCCCTGGACAAAAAGAACATCATCCGGGATCGGAGATTTTGGGAAAAGATAGAAAGCGCCCTCGGGTTTAATAAACGAATAACCAGCCTTAGAAAGGCCCGCGCATAAGAGATCTCTTTTCTTTTGATACTCGCGAATATTGACTTTCACCCCTTGCAAGCGAGGAAGGATGCGCTGCATCAGGGCCGGCGCATTAACGAACCCCAGAATTCGGTTGCAGAAAGTGAGCCCATCTACTGTCTGACGCCAATTTTCCATTTCCGGATTCACGGCGATAAACCCGATGCGTTCTCCAGGTAAGGATAAGTCTTTAGAATAAGAGGTGATCAACAGACTGTACGGGTAATTGCCAAAGATGCTGGGGACTTTTACTCCGTCGTAGACAAGTTTGCTGTAGGGCTCATCGGAAAGCAGATAAACCGTCCGCCCATACTTTTCTCTCGCCCGCAGGAGAATTTTCCCCAATGATTTAACACTACTTTCATCATAAACTCTGCCCGATGGGTTATTTGGAGAGTTGATAATAAAAGCCTTGGTCTTCGGCGTAATCCCGGCTTCTATAGTTTTTAAATTTAAAGAAAAATCCTCCTTTGTATTTATTAACTTACCGATTCCATTATGATTATCTACATAGAAAAAATACTCCACAAAGTAAGGCGCCAGGATGATGACTTCATCTTTTTCGTCCAACAAGGTTTTTAGGGCTACGTTGAGGCCTCCGCCGGCACCCACGGTCATGACGATATGTTCCCAGGATAATTTTACCCCGTGCTCCTTGGTCAAAAAATTGGCCACAGCTTCCCGCGTTTCCTTCAAGCCGGCGTTGGGCATATAGGCATGTTTTCCGGGGCGTGGGTCTTGAATTACGTCTATCATCGCCTGTCTAACCTGCTCCGGAGGCTCCAAGTTGGGGTTGCCCAGGCTGAAGTCAAATACTTTATCCGCCCCCAATTTACTTTTAAGCTCCAAACCCTGTTCAAACATCTTGCGGATCCAAGATGCTCGCTCCATGTACTCTCTGATCTTTTCGGAAACCGACATAACGACTCCTTCTCAACGGAAAAGTGGAAGAATGGAATAATGGAAGTTGAAAGACTGGAAGACTGACATAATGGAAGATTGGAATACTGAGGAATTTGTGTTGGTTGTATTACCCAATATTCCATCCTTCCATCCTTCCATCCTTCCACCATTCCGCATTTTATTATTCCAGTATTCCAGTATTTCATCATTCCAATATTCCATTATTCCCAATGGTTGTGCTTTACAAAGGCAGTATTTCCTTTAAGGCCCGAAGCGCAAACGTCATTTCTTCTTTGGTGCCGATGGTCAATCGCACGCCGTCTTTCAAGCCCTCTTCATCGTAATAGCGGGTTAAGACTTTGCGGCTTAAAAGGGCTTCATGGAATTTAACCCCCCTCCCCTTTTGGGGCGGCTGGGGAAAAATGAAGTTTGCCTGGGAAGGGACGACCAGATATTTAAGGGCCGTGGCTTCCCGAGTGAACCATTCTCTCGTCTCGATGATCTGCAAAATATTTTTCCGCAAATATTCTTGGTCTTCCAGTACGGCCGCGACCACTGCCTGCGTGAGCCGGGTCACGTTGAACGGGTCTTTTACTTTGAACATCTCCCCGATCCATTTCTCATGGCCGATGGCATACCCAAGGCGCACACCGGCTAGTGAATAGGATTTGGAAACGGTGCGCACGACGATTACGTTTTCAAGATCACGGACAAGGTTCAGGGCATTCTCTTTGGCAAATTCAGCGTAGGCTTCATCGACCACAAAGATCGCATCTGTTCTCCGGGCCATTGGCGATATCAGGGCAGTGGGATAACCAAAACCAACCGGCGAGTTGGGGTTGGCCAGGAAAAAGACCTTAAGGCCCTCGGGGGGCATCGGGGGATGATCATATGGCTCGGCCAGCGGGATGGAAACGATTTTCGCGCCATGGATAATCCCTAAGACACGATACAGGGGAAACGCGGGCACAAAAAATCCTATGGCCTCTCCGGGTTCAACAAAGGTGCGAACGATGATGTTCAGGATATCGTCGGACCCGTTCCCACAGATGATTTGATTCGGAGAAAACCCGTAAAGCGCGCCCAGTTTTTGGCGCAGTTCCAGGCTTTCCGGGTCCGGATAGATCCGCAGGTCTTCGTAAGCGAGGCTCTGGAGCAATTCCTTCACCCGCGGCGAAGGGGGAAAGGGGTTTTCGTTGCTGTTCAATTTAATGTAGTTCTCACGAGGGTCCGGCTGAAATCCGGGAACATACCCTTTCATCGAAAGGATAGCAGGGCGAACGTAATTCATGATCTTTCTTCCTTTTTCGAGGCCCAAAAATATCTTATACCACTATAATCGCGGGGATACAAGAACGTAGGGGCGGTTTGGGAACCGCCTCTACCGAAAATATTTCCTATTTCATGAATCGGGAGGGAAGATAAAGGGCAATCTGAGGAAACAGAAACAATAAAATGGCACAGACTACAAGACTGATCAAGAAGGGATACACCCCCTTGTAGATCACCCCAAAGGGCACCTTCGTGATATTCTTTACCACAAAAACATTAATAGCCACTGGAGGAATAACCACGCCGATCATGACCGTAATCCCGATAATCATGCCGAACCATATGGGATTGAAACCCAGTTTTATGATGACCGGAAAGAATATCGGAGTCGCCAAAACCATGAAGGCCAGATCGTCGATGAAAGAACCTCCCAGAAGAAAAATCAGGGCGATGAGAATCATCGTCAGGTCGCGGTGGAAATTGAGCTGGATGATCCAGTCGGCCGCGATCATGGGGATCTTCGTCACCGCCAGAAAATGGCCCAGAATGGTGGAGCCGGCGATGAGCATAAGGACCATGCAGGAAGTACGCAGAGATTCGCCGATTGATTTTACAAATCCCTTAAAATTAAGGTCTTTCTTGAGAAGGGAAAAAAGAAGAACGGCGAAAGTTCCCACGCTGCCGGCCTCGGTGGGGCTGAAGAACCCTTTCATCAAACCCCCGATGACTACCAGGAATATGATTGCGACCCACAGGACTTCCGGGAGGGAAGCGATGCGCTCTTTCCAGGACGATTTTTCACCCTTGGGCCCAAGCGCAGGGTTCATCCTGCACCACACGAATATGATCAGTACAAAAAAGAAAGCGATGATCAAGGCGGGGATTAATCCGGCCAGGAATAATTTCCCAATCGACTGCTCGGTGATAATACCGAACACGATCAAAGTGACACTCGGCGGCATGAGGATTCCCAGAGTTCCTACCGTAGCCACGATCCCCGTCGACAACTTCTTGCTATACCCATAGCGATCCATCTCCGGAACCGCCACGCTGGCGAAGGTTGCTGCCGTGGCCGGGGAGGATCCACAGATCGCCTTGAAGGCCGTTGCTCCTGCCACCGTGGCCATGGCCAGCCCCCCCGGGATATGACCGACGAATTTATAGGCGCTATCGTAAAGCCTTTTAGCGATCCCGGCATTAAAAGCAATTTGCCCCATAAAGATAAAGAGAGGGATAACGGTGAACCCATACGAGGAAAAGACGTCAAAGAAGTCTTTGGCCAGCAGGTTCAACGCCGCCTTTGTGGAAACTACGTAGCTGAACCCGATGAAGCCGACCAGAGCCATGGCGAAACCTAGTTCGATGCCCGTGAAAAACAGGGCTAACACCAAAAAGAGCCCGATGATTCCAGCCATGACCTCATTCATATTGGTCCTCGAAAATCTTCAGAATGTCCGCCAGCAACACCAGGCACTGGATGAAACAACAAATCCCGATTCCGTACACCACCGGATAAAAAGGGACCTGCAGGGTCGGGGAGACTTCTCCGGACTTTAAAAGGTCTGCTCCCATTTTAATCAGGTTCCAGCCGGTCATCAAAAATAATCCGATGCCCAGGCACCGGGTGGCCGCATGGAACCCCCTTTTGCCTTTTTGGGGGAGTCTTTGGACAAGGATATCCACATAGATATGCCCCCGCACCCAGGAAGTGAAGGGAATGGAAAACCCGAGCACCAGCGCTCCGGAAAAACCCACGAGCTCATAGGCGCCGACGATCGGTTTCCCGAACGACCTCAGGATCACATCGGTCACCGTGATCAGCATCATCAAAGTCAGAATGATGCCCCCAAAGACATTGGCCCATTTACTGAGCCTGAAAGCAAATCCCAGCAGCCCGCTCATCCCCTGCCCTACCCTATTGATTTTTCTTCAGGTAATCCATGCAGAATTTTAAGGCCTCATCCCCGGGCAGACCTTTACCCTTCATGTTATTCACGTAATCGTCGAGGATGGGCCTGACCGCTTTGGCCCATCTTTGATCTTCATCTTGGGGGAGGGAAATGATCTGATTCCCCAGCTTCAGGGTGAAGGCTCTCCCCGATTTATCGATCTCATCCCATAACGTCCCCGTTTTTTCAATCCATTCCGTATCCACTTTCTCGATCGCCTTCTGGATTTCCGGAGAAAGGGCATTCCACTTTTCTTTGTTCATGACCACGAAAAATCCGGTACTGTAAGCGGAACCAAAACTTTCCGTTGTGTACTTCACTACCTCTCCCCATTTCCATCCTTCCAGGGATTCCATCGGGGCCAGGGAACCATCGACCATCCCCCTCTGCAGGGCATCGTATGTTTCCCCCATGGGCATGGCGGCAGGGGTGGCCCCGAGAGAAGAGGCCACTTTGGCGCTCAACCCCGTGGACCGAATGCGCATTCCCTTTAGTTCCTCGAGTTTATGCACCGGTTTCTTGGTATGTAGGATTCCGGGTCCATGAGCGTGCAAGTAGAGGACTTTTACCTCGTCAAATTCTTTGGGCTTGAATTGTTGGTAATAGCGATTGATCAAGCGGGTTGCGGCCACCCCCCGTTTGTAGCCCAAAGGCAAGTCGATCACCTCGGTCAGAGGAAATTTTCCCCGGGTGTAACCGAAAACGGACATCCCAATGTCGGAAATCCCCTTCACCACGCCGTCGTAACATTTGTCCGCGGGGGTCAGCGTGCCACCCGGGAACACGGTAATCTTTACCATCCCGTTCGTCCTCTTCTCAATCTCCTTGGCCCATTCAGTCGCCAGGACTGTATTTTTATGGGGAGCCGGGAAGAAGATCGAGTAGGAGAGTTCAACGGGTTTCGCCTGGGCCAGGGCGGATGGAATAAAGGACGGTGAAAATCCCATTGCCAAAAAACCGATAAACAGAAAAGTAAATATCCGGAATGTCATTTTTCTTCTCCTCCTTGTATAGGGTAAGTTGCACAAATCATTTCGGACGCAGGTTTTCGCAGATAAACGCAGATAAATCCTTTTTTATAATCCTGATAATCTGCGTGAATCTGCGTCCCAAAAAAATTTCTCATTTTTTCCGCCGGTCGATCACTTTGGGGGATATCCCTTCCGCGAGTTTCAGGCTTTCCGGGGCCACCAGCTTAATTTTAGCGCTCACCCCGATGATATCTCGGAATTTGCGCTCGATCAGCCCGGCGATATTTTGCAGATTTTTGATCTCATCGGAAAAAACCTTTTCATTCACTTCCACTTTCACTTCCAGCGTATCCACCCCTTCGGTCCGGTCCGCGATCATCTGATATCGCGGCTCCACCCCCTCGACCTCCATCAGGATGGCTTCCACCTGGGAGGGGAAAATGTTTACCCCCTTGATGATGATGATGTCATCGCTCCGGCCGAGTACTTTCTTCATGCGCACCAGGGTGCGCCCACAGGGGCAGGTGGAATAGTCCAGGGAAGTGATGTCCCGGGTCCGGTAACGAATCAGGGGGAAGGCCTCTTTGCTCAGGGTCGTCAGGACCAATTCCCCTTCCGCACCCGGGGGAAGGATTTGCAGAGTCCGGGGGTCGATAATTTCGGGGATGAAATGGTCTTCGTATATATGCAGCCCGTTCTTCGCTTCGCATTCCGCCGATACCCCGGGTCCCATCACCTCGCTCACCCCATAATTATCGGTTACGTTGATGAAGAGGCGTTCTTCAATCTCCTTGCGCATCGGTTCCGGACAGGGCTCCCCGCCGAAAAGACCGAGCCTCAGGGACAGAGACTTGGGGTCAATTCCCTGCCCTTCCACGTACCGCGCCAGCCGCAGGGCATAGGAGGGCGTACTCACCAGGGCCGTGGTCTTGTAATCCTGCATGATCAGAACCTGTTTACTGGTGTTGCCCGTCGACATGGGTATCACCGAGGCCCCAATCAGCTCGGCTCCGTAATGCAGACCGAAAGCTCCGGTGAAAAGTCCGTACTTGAAAGTAATCTGTACCACATCGTCCTTCGTCACTCCCCCGGCACTCAGAACCCTGGCGGTCAGCTGGCTCCAATGGTGGAGATCGTTCCGGGTGTAACCGGTAACCGTGGGTTTCCCCGTTACCCCCGAGGAGGAATGGATGCGCACCACCTCCCGCAACGGGAGCGCAAACATCCCGTAGGGATAACTCTCGCGCAGATCTTCCTTGGCGGTCAGGGGAAATTTGGCGAGGTCTTTGGCCGATTGAATTTCGTCCGGAAGAATCTTCAAGGCGTCAAATCTCTTTTTGTAGAAAGAGACATTTCTGTAGACCCGGTTCAGAGTAGACTGCAGGCGCTCCAGTTGGAGTTGCTCGACCTCTCCCCGCTCCAGGCATTCATACCGACGGTCCCAGATCATTTCAGCCCCCCTTTTTATTCCCACACCTCGCGGTACTCTTTACCCAGGTATGCGCGCTGGACCTCTTTGTTATGCAATAGGTCCTCGCTCTCGCCCTCCAAAATGATCCGTCCGGTCTCGATTACATACCCCCGGTCGGCGACTTTCAGGGCCGCCTTGGCATTTTGTTCAACCAAAAGAATGGTGGTCCCCCGGCGGCGCAGGATCTCAACCGACTTGAAGATATCGCTCGTGACTTTGGGAGCTAACCCCATCGATGGCTCGTCGAGCAGAAGAAGCTTGGGCTTGGCCATCAAGGTTCGCCCAATCGCCAGCATCTGCTGCTCCCCCCCCGAGAGGGTTCCGGCAAGCTGCTTTTGCCTTTCCCGCAACACCGGAAAAAGTTCGAAAATGGACTCCAAATCCTTGACGATTTCCTTTTTGCCTTCCCTCCGAAAACGGACATAGGCTCCGAGGCTAAGGTTATCCAATACACTCAGGGGGGCGAAAATCTGCCTTCCTTCGGGAACCTGGCCCACACCCAGGCGCAGAATGCGTTCGCCCGGAAGTCCCGCAATATTCTGGCCGTTGAACAACAGTCTCCCTTTGGCGAGCGGATGAATGCCGGAAATGGCTTTCATGAGAGTCGTTTTACCGGCCCCATTGGCTCCCAGCAGGGTGACGATCTCCCCCGCGCTGACGTGAACGGAGACGTTCCGCAAGGCTTGCAGGGCTCCGTAAAAGGCACTGACGCTTTCCACCCTAAGCATCCCCCGCCTCCTCGCCCAGATAGGCGGCGATCACTTCCGGGTGGCGCTGGATGTCCTTCGGACCCCCTTCGGCAATCTTCTTCCCATGATTCAGGACCAGCACTTCATCCGAAATTTCCATGACCAGACTCATGTCATGTTCCACGAGCATCACGGTGATCCCTCTTTCCCGGATCATGCGGATCGTCTCGGAGAGCTTGGCGGTCTCCCGCATGTTCAACCCGGCAGCGGGCTCGTCGAGGAGCAGTAGCTTGGGTTGGGTTGCCAGGGCCCGGGCGATCTCCAAAAGTCTTTGTTCTCCCATCGGCAAAGAAGTGGCCTCCATCATTGCCCGGTTCTCCAACCCCATAAACCGGAGTTCTTCCATGGCTTCTTCTCGGATCGCTTTCTCCTCCCGCCGCATCCCGGGCAGGCGGAGCCCGGCGCTAAAGAGACCCGCAGTCGTCCGGATGTGCCTCCCGAGCATCACATTCTCCAGAGCGGTCATGTTCCCAAAGAGCGCCAAATTCTGGAAAGTACGGGAGAGACCCAGGCGGGCGATCGCATACGGTTTGAGGCCATTGAGAGATCTTCCGGCGAACTCAAAAGTTCCCTCCGTGGGCGGATAGATCCCCGTAAGCACGTTGAACAGCGTCGTCTTCCCGGCCCCGTTCGGGCCGATAAAGGATTTAATCTGCTGGACCGATACGGTGAAATCCAGGGATTCCAGGGCCCGCAGACCCCCGAAAGATTTCCAGAGGCCCTGAACTCTGAGAATCTGCTCACTCATGGGCCGCCGACCCCAATCCTTTTACCTTTCCCAGGAGACTGCGCATTCCTTCTAAAATTCCCTGGGGCATGTACAAGAGCACAATCATGAGAATGGCTCCGTAGGCCAATACTTCGAAATCTTCCAGGCCCCGAAGATATTCTGGCAACAGGGTGAGAACCCCCGCTCCCAGTAGGGCCCCCCAAATCGTTCCGGCTCCTCCGACAACGACCATCATCAGAAGCAAAATCGAGAACATCAGGCTGAAAGAACTCGGGCTGATGAAAGTCACGAAGTGGGCGTAGAGGCTGCCCGCCATGGAAGCATAGATGGCACTCAGGACGAAGACCTGCACCTTGTACCGGGAAGCATCTACCCCCACGGTGTTCGCAGCCAATTCGCTACCGTGGACGGCCCGCAAGGCCCGACCCACCCGGGAATTAATTACATTGAGGGAAAAAATTAAAAGAAGAATGACAAATGCCCAAACCAGATAAAAATACATTGCCCCCTCGAGAGGGGTCCCGAAAATCATGAGGGAAGGAATCCCCGAAAGTCCCGACGGCCCACCCGTCAGCGGGGACAACTCGTTAAAAACGATGAACAGAATTTCGCCGAAGCCCAGGGTGGCCACGGCCATGTAATGACCTTTGAGCCGGAGGGTGGGCTTACCGACCAGCCAGGCGATAAGAGCCGAAAGGAAAATGCCGATGAAGAACGCCCCCACCGGATGGACAGAATATTTCGTGGTCAGGACTCCGGAGGAATAAGCCCCGATCCCATAGAAGGCGGCATGACCCAGGGAGATCTGTCCGGCATAGCCCATCAGCAGGCTGAGACCCATCGTAATGATACCATTGATGCCCAAGAACACAAGGAGGCTGATGAAGTATTGGTTACCGCCGACCAGCAGGGGATACAGGACGGCCAGCAGGGCAATCGCCAGTAGTGTGTAAAGATCTTTCCTTTTCATTCCGCCCTTTTCAAAATTTCTTTAACTCGCTTTCCTCGGCACTCCCGAGGATCCCGCTGGGTTTCACCCAGAGGATCACGAGAAGAACCAGAAGGGCAATGGCATCCTTGTACCCTGATGAAATGAGGCCGGCTCCCAGCGACTCCAAAATGCCGATGATAAAACCCGCGATAACCGCTCCCGGACCGCTTCCCAGGCCGCCGAGAACCGCCGCGGCAAACCCCTTGAGGGCCAATAGAGGACCTCGGTCATACTCCATCAGGGTGATGGGTGTTATGATGGCCCCAGCGATGGCTCCCGTGGCCGCACTCAGGCCGAAGGAAAAGAGAACCATCTTGCGCACATTGATTCCGACCAGGCGGGCGGCCAGGGGGTTGAAGGCGCAAGCGGTCATGGCCTTTCCCATCAGGGTGCGATTGAAAAAGAAACCGACGCCGCATACCGCCAGAACGGTGATGCCCAGGATCCAGAGTATTTGGAGCTGGATCGTCGCCCCCAAAAACTGCACGGGCTTGCTGCCGCTGAAGGGTGGAAGGGCGTAGGGATCTTTGCCCCAGAGGCACATCGCGATCCCCCGAAAAAGAATGGAACCCGCTAGGGTGATCATAATCAGGGTGATCAAAGAAGCATTTTTCAGGGGATGAATGGCCAGGCGTTCGAAAAGAGCGCCCACTATGGTAACGCCCAAGACGGTGAGCACCAATCCAATAACGATCGGGATTTTCAGCACCATGGTGAAGAAGACCATGACCAGTCCGCCGAGCATGACGAACTCTCCCTGGGCCAGATTGATGATCCCCGTGGCATTGTAGATCATGGTAAATCCAAGGGCGACCAGGGCATAGATGCTTCCTACCGTCAGTCCGGCAAATAGGTATTGAACCAACTGGCTGGCCAAAGACATTTCGCCAACTCCCCGATGAATAAACAAAGAGCGCGTAAGGCCTCCAATAGAATATTATCGAAGGCCGCAGCGCTCTTTAAAAATAATAATAGCCGGTAAAGGAATAACGCAGATCTTCGCCTTCCATAGCCCCGGGAATGAAACCGCATGGATGGGAGACAAGCATCCGGCCCATGACCGTCATTATAACATCTTTAAGATCTGCGCTCATCTGCGTCCTTAAATTTTTCCCTTCAATCCGCGAAAGCCCAGTCGCCGTTTTTGACGACGATCATTTCAAAGGCATCTTTATTGAGCCCGGTGTGATCTTGTGGAGACATGTTGAAAATCCCTCCCGTTCCGGCCCAGTTCTTGATCCGGGTCTCCAAATAATCCCGAATTTTGGCCTTATTGGGGCCCACGGCCTTCAAGGCATCTCCGGCCATATTGATGGCATCATAGGCATGGCCCCCGAAGGTGCTCACGTCGGCCTTAAAGCGTTGTTCATATTCCGTTTTGTACTTCATAAGGACGGATTTCTGGGGGTTCCCCGCTTTAATTTTTTCTGCGACCACCAGGCGTCCCAGGGGACACAAAACCCCCTCGGCGGCCCCTCCTGCCAGTTCGATATTCCTCTTGGACCCGAACCCGTGGCTCTGGTAGAGAGGAATATTCATGGATAGTTGCTTCCAATTTTTGGTCACGATCACTTGCGTGGGCCCTACCGACCAATTGACCACGGCCTGGGCGTCGGTTCCCTTGATTTTGGTCAATTGGGCGGTCATGTCGGAATCCTTCGGGCCGTAACGTTCATCGGCCACGATGGAAATCCCGTAGGCTGGCGCTACCCTCTTCAGCTCCTGGCGACCAAAATCTCCGAACCCGGCCGTTACCGTGATAATCGCGATCTTGGAGATTCCCTTTTTCTTCATATAATCATAGATGGTTTCCACCGCTGCGGTGTCGGTCTGGGGAGTCTTGAAGATCCAATAGTTCTGTTTCTTGGGCATCTCGAATGTCTTGGCCGCCAGGATCCGCTCCAGTTCATCTTTGGGAGTGACGATCGACAGGGCCGCGGCGCAGGAAATCAAAGGAGTTTTCGCTTTTTCCATGATGGGCACGACCGCCATGCTTTCGCCGGTTGTGGAAGGGCCAACAATCGCGATGACTTTATCCTTTTCCAGAAGCTTGCGTACAGCCAGCACCGCCTGGCTTTCTTCACTCTTGGTATCTTCCACGATCACCTTCAACGGGTGGCCCTGGATCCCGCCGGCGGCGTTCACCCATTCTTCCACCATCTTCACCGTGTTGCGCTCCGGCTCACCCAGGAAAGAGGCCCCACCGGTCACGCTAAAGACGGCCCCGACGGTATAGGGCTTTTTTTCAGCCCCGGAAGCGTTGAGAAAAGAACCCAGGATCAAAAAGCTGACGGCGAGGATCACGGCGTTGCATTTTTTTGACATAACCATACCCCTTTGTTGCTTAATTCCTCCCTGCGAGGGGAGGGTGTCCTGCTTGCTCGAGGCGGGGATATTCCCTGCGCCCCTTTTTTCGATTTTACAGAGCGTAGACTTTCTTCCCCTCCAAAATGCGTACCTTTTTTCCGGAGAGGACTGAGATGGCCCGATCGGTTTCATCAAAGCGGAAGATAATGATGGCATTCTCCCCGCTTTGCTGGACGAACGCGTACAGGTACTCTACGTTGATACTGGCTTCGGATAGAATTTTCAGGATTTCCGCCAGACCACCGGGACGGTCGGGGACCTCCACGGCAACTACTTCGGTCTTCCGCACGGTCAATCCTTTGCGGCCCAAAATTTCCATGGCCTTCTCGTTGTCATTGACGATCAGGCGCAGGATTCCGAAATCTTTGGTGTCCGCCAGGGAGAGGGCACGGATGTTTACTCCGGACTCCCCAAGGATACGGGTGACCTCAGCCAGAGCGCCGGGCTTGTTTTCTAAAAAGACAGAGATCTGCTCAACTTTCATGACCGCCCTCCAATAGCAGGGATTTGAATGGGACGCAGATTGCCGCAGATGTACGCAGATAATTTTCCCACGACTTAAAACAAGAATTCTCTAGATCCTGAAAATCTGCGTGAATCTGCGTCCCATAAATTCATATCTTTCTCTTATCAATTACCCTCTGGGCTTTGCCCTCGCTGCGCTGGATCGTCTTGGGCTCAACCAGCTTCACCCCGGCATTTACCCCCAGAAGGTCCTTGATTTCTTTCTCGATGGTGCGACCCAGGGTTTGGAGGTCTTTGACCTCATCCGAGAAACCACTCTCGTTCACTTCCACATGAACCTCCAGGGTATCCAGGTTGCCCTGGCGGTCTACGATTAAAAGGTAGTGGGGCTCCACCCCTTTAATGGTCATCAGCACACTTTCGATCTGCGAGGGGAATACGTTCACTCCGCGAATAATCAGCATATCATCGCTGCGCCCGCTGACCCGCTCCATGCGCAAATGGGTCCGCCCGCATTTGCAGGGCTGGGGGTAGAGAACCGATATATCCCGGGTACGGTAGCGGAGCAAGGGGAAAGCTTCCTTGGTAATGGTCGTGAAGACCAGCTCCCCTTTCTCTCCGTAGGGCAGGACTTTTCCAGTCTGGGGGTCAATAATCTCGGGAATGAAATGGTCCTCGAAAATGTGGAGACCCTTTTTGGCCTCAATACACTCAATGCTCACCCCGGGCCCGATCACTTCACTCAACCCGTAAATGTCGATCGCCTGGATGTTGAGTTTTCGCTCAATCTCATCCCGCATTTTCTCGGACCAGGGTTCGGCCCCGAAGACACCGACTCGTAACTTCAGCTTTTTGATGTCGACGCCCATCTCTTCGGCGGTCTCGGCCAGGAAGAGGGCATAGGAGGGGGTACAGGTTAACACGGTGGAACCGAAATCCTGCATGATAATGATCTGGCGCTTGCTATTTCCGCCGGATATGGGGATAACGGAAGCGCCCAGTTTCTCCGCGCCATAGTGGACCCCCAGCCCTCCGGTAAAAAGCCCATACCCATAGGCATTGTGGATGATGTCGTTCTTCTGGGCGCCGGAGGCCGCCAGAGAACGGGCCATCAGCTCCGCCCAGGTGTTGATGTCCCGGCGCGTATACCCGACCACGACTTGTTTGCCGGTCGTCCCGGAGGAGGCATGGATGCGCACCACCTGTTCCATGGGCACGGCAAAAAGACCAAAGGGATAATTATCCCGCAGGTCCAATTTCGTGGTAAAAGGCAGGCGTTGCAGGTCTTTCAAGGACTTGATATCCGAAGGTTTGGACCCGCATTCATCAAATTTCTTCTTGTAGAATGGGACTGTCGCATAAACCCTCTCCGCCGTAGCAACGAGGCGCTTGAGCTGCAACGCCTCCAACGCTTCCCTCGGGAGGGTCTCGAATTCCTCATCCCAAATCATAATACATCCTCCACATCATTCGTAGGGGCGTTTGGCGAACGCCCCTACCTTTTATCCCACCAAAAATCATTGTTTTCCACGGGGTCATAATACCGGTACGACTCATGCACCCGGATCAAGGGGGCCCTGCGGATCTCGTCGGATTCATGAATCAGACGGTCGAAGGTCATCACCAATCCGATAATCGCTCCATGCTTCCGGACTGCCTCCTGGGCATACTGGGAGCATCTGGGATAGCTCGGGCACCGGTCTCCGTCCACAGGGCTGATGTACACCTGGAAAAACCGCAAGAGTCCCCCGACAGCCCGTTGCCCCGGCGAAAGGCCTTCGCCTCGAGCCTCTTCTTTGACCCGCCGGCCGGAAGCTTCTTTCGGCCAAGGTTCTTCCCATCGGCCCCCTGCCGCATAGCTCCAGGATGCTGAGAAAAATAGGATAAAGACCACAAAGATCGCTTTTCTAAAAAACATAACGCAAAAAGAGAACCGGGGTTTCTCCCCGGAAAGAAATCCCGACGAAAAGATCGCTCCCTTTTTCTAATTCATCCAGGTATTGCTGCTGCTCTTTCTTGTTATACTTGTGGGCGCTGGCAACGGCGCTGTAAATATTTCCACTATACCACCCCAATTCAAAGAAGGTCAATATTCCCCCCACGACGTTATTGTTGTGCTGGAAGGATTCGATCATACCCCAGATAAAGGCTCCGTTTAAAAGGAAAGCGATGGCGGCGTCGCGGTAACGCTCGGTATAGGCGTGCCCGGCTCCGGGGAGGACGGCTGCCAGAATCCCCGCAGCCGCGGGGGATTTATGGGGAACTTGATCCATGCGGTCCAAACCTTTGGCCCAATACTCTCCCTTGGGATACCATTTGGCCGTTCTATCAATCTTGCGAAATTCCTCCGCTGCTTCTCGCCATCTTTCTTCCTTCACGTAGGTGCGCCCAATCTGAAACTGCGCTTCATCGGCCAGTGCGGCTCCCGGTGAGCTCTCCCGGGCCTTCTGGAAAAAAAACCGGGCCTGCGATAACTCCCTCTTCTCCGAAAGCGCAAGCCCTTTGAGCAGGTACGCTTCGTTCGCCCGCGAAGAGGCGGGGAATTTTTTCAGCCACTCGTCGCAGGCCGGCACCGTCTCGTCCCACTTCTTCCCGTTGAAATAGGACTTCGCAATTCTGGAGAGGGCTTCTTCGACCCGGCCGCTTTGGGGGAAGAAAAAGAGGAAACGCTTATATTCGGTGACGGCGCGGTAATAATCTCCTTCTTTGAAAAAATCATCTGCCAAACCCACTTGCAGCTCTTCGTCGATATATCGTCCGCTTTCTTCCGCTGCCGGCAAGAATTCCGGCCGCAGAAGAAATAAAATGACCAGCAAAAACATCCTGGTCATTCGCGGCCGGGCGGCCTTCGGCTCTCCAGGTCTCATTTCAGGCGCTCCGGCCCAGCCGAAAAGCTTCCAGGTTGATCTTCCCGGCTTTCGGGGGAAGGCGGCGAAGGATGTTGTCGGTCCAGAGCTTTTCGGGAATAGAAAGGAGGGAAGAAAGGGTGCCCAGAAGGACGACATTCACTGCCCGTCCATCACCGGCCTGCAGGGCCAGCTTTCTTCCGGCAATGTTTTTGAAGATTTTGGCCCGGCGGGAGAGAACGTCGGGAATTTTCTCCGGATAGACTTCATTCCCCAGCGAAACCGAAGGCGGGTTCAGGCGCTGCTCATTCAAGAGGATGGTCGGCTGTGGGCTTAAATAGTGCAGGTAGCGGAGCGCCTCCAGCTCCTCGAAAGCCATAAAGATGTCCACCTCCCCTTCCTGAATCAATGGGGAGAAGACTTTCGGTCCGAAGCGTACGTGAGTGGATACACTCCCGCCCCTCTGGGCCATACCGTGGACTTCGCTTTTCTTGACATCGAACCCGGCTTCCATGAAAACGTCGGCCATAACCTCGGAGGCCAGGATGATTCCTTGACCCCCTACGCCGACCAGCAGGATATTCTTGGTCCTATTTTCCATCTGTTTCCTTTATGGCCCCGCATTGGCAAACCTGCGCGCAGAGCGTGCAGCCATTGCACAGGAAGCTCTCGATGGCGGTCCTTCCTTTTCTCTTTTTCCCCTGAGGCCCCGTTCCATCTTCTTTGATCCACTTGACCGCCGGGCAACCCAAGCGCAGACAGGTCCGGCAACCCAGGCAGAGGTCGGCATCTACGGAAAAAGATTTTTCCAGGCCGGTTCTCTCCCTGCGGGAAAGAACGCAAGGAGCCCGGGCGATGATCACGGAAGGTTCCGGGCGTTGGACTTCCCGTTTGATTATCCGTTCAGTGGCCGCCAAGTCGTACGGGTTGACAACCTTGACATGCTTTACGCCGAGGCCCCTGGCCAGCTTCGCCAGGTCCACCGAAAAGGTTTCCTCCCCCTGAAGGGTGAAACCGGTCCCGGGATGGTCCTGCCTTCCGGTCATGGCCGTGGTGCGGTTATCCAGGATGATGACCGTCACCATGCCCTTATTGTAAACGACATTCAAAAGCCCGGTAATACCGGAGTGGAGAAAGGTGGAGTCCCCGATCACGGCCACCACTTTTCCCAGGGCCTCCTTACCCAAAGCCTTATCCAGCCCCATGGCATGTCCGATGGATGCGCCCATGCAGACACAGGTATCGATGGCGCTGAGGGGAGGAAGGAAGCCCAGGGTATAACAGCCGATGTCCCCGGTGACGAACAACTTCAGTTTGCTCAAGATGGAAAAGATCCCGCGATGGGGACATCCCGGGCACATGATCGGCGGTCTCCCCGGGAGGCCTTTGTAGGTTTCTTCGACTGCCGGGGGATGAAGACCCTTCAAGCCCTTCGCAACCAGCCCGGGCGTAAGTTCACCACAGAGCGGAAAAAGGTCCTTCCCCGAAACTTCAATTCCCATGGCCCGGACCTGATCCTCGATGAAAGGGTCGAGCTCCTCCACCACAAAGAGTCTCTCTACCCGGGAGGCGAAAGAGCGAATCATCTCCTTCGGCAGCGGATAGACCATCCCCAATTTTAGATAGGAAGCTTCGGGCATGATCTCTTTGGCGTATTCATAAGAGATCCCGCTGGTAATGATGCCGACCCGGTTATCTCCCGCTTCGATCCGATTCTCCGGGAAGGTCTCCGCAAAGCGGGTTAGCTCCTCCACCCGCTTTTCGACGATGGGGTGGCGCTTTCGGGCGTTAGCCGGCAGCATGACAAATTTCATCGGCTCTTTGGTGAGCTGGGGCCGCACGGGCGGTACCCTGGGTTCTTGCAGGGAAACGATGGATTTAGAATGGGAAACCCTCGTGGTCGTACGCAGCATCACCGGGGTGTCAAACTTCTCGCTCAGCTCGAAGGCAAGCGCCGTAAAAGCCTTGGCTTCCTGGCTGTCGCTGGGTTCCAGCATGGGGACTTTGGCGAACCGGGCGTAATGGCGGTTATCTTGCTCATTCTGGGAACTGTGCATCTCCGGATCGTCGGCGGTAACCAAAACGAGCCCACCCCGCAATCCGGTGTAAGAAAGGGTGAAAAGGGGGTCCGCCGCCACATTTACGCCCACATGCTTCATGGCCACCAGGGCCCGCGCTCCCCCGAAAGCGGCCCCCATTCCCGTTTCCAGGGCCACCTTTTCATTCGGCGCCCATTCGGCATGTAAGCCTTTGTACTCCCTCAAGCTTTCCAGAATCTCCGTGCTCGGCGTGCCCGGATAGGCCGTAGCCACCTTCACCCCGCTTTCATAAGCCCCGCGGGCGATGGCTTCGTTCCCGGATAACAATACACGCTTATCAGTCATTTTCTTACCCTTTGAGTTCTCCGATTTTCCATTGGATGAAGTCGGCTAGGCGCGATTTTGGGTTCTTGGCCAAAGCCTTCTGGTAAACCTCCAGGGCTTTCTCTTTCTGCTTCAGCGCCTCATAGCAACGGCCCAGGTCCAGCATACTCTCTTCCCGGTAAGGGTCACCGTCCCCTTCGGCCACTTTTTGATAGTTCTCGGCAGCCTTGGCGTAATCCCCCTTGGCCTCATAACAATACCCAATTCCGTTGAGGGCCAAAGATCGGAATGGGCCCTCCAGGCAAAGGGAGTAAGCCGGTATCGCCCGGTCGTATTCTTTCAAGCCGTAAAGGCAATGCCCAATGTAAATCCGGGAAACCTGGCCAACATTGCCCCAACTGTAGACGATCAGGGCTTCCTGGAATTTCTCCAGGGCCTTCTTAAGATTCGCTTTATCCCCTTCAGGATTGGCCGCCTTATTGGAGGTCTCCTGAGAGAGCTGAAAAGCCTGTTGCTGAATCACCTGCGCTTTCCCCTGCTGCCAGCGCAAATAAGCATACCCCCCAGACCCTGCCGCCACCAGGGCGATCGCCACCACCGCATAGAGGGTCACCTTTCGGCGATGCTCACGCAGGAATAGCATGACTTTCGCCGTGGTGGAGATAAATTCATCCGGCTCTTTGAGCAACTTTTTCCGCGATATCTTTTTTGTGGGCATCGTCCGCCTCTCCTCCACTCCCAAATAAATCTGTAAAAAAAATAAAAAAGTTCCCCCTTTTCCCCTGTCGAATCATAGCGAATCATTGCGGGATGGGCAACCGGGCTTAAGGCTGGAAACTTATTGACTTAAGGTCCTTGCTCTCGATCTGGAAGGTTCCAAAATCGGCCTTACCATAAAACTTCGAACTCTTGTCAATCTTTACTTCAATCTTTTCCTGTTTCTGCAAGGCAACCACGACCAGAACCTCGTTCCCCTCCTGGCCCTTGATTTCGACCTGGGAAATCTTTTCGAAGGGGATCGTCACGGTCGCATCGCCACGCTTCCCCACCAGAAAAACCTTACCTTCAAAGCTGACTTGGGAGAGGGAAGTTTGAACTCCCTGGTGGTCAAGGACCCGTGCGTTAAAATTCTTCTCCGGCACCGGGGTCTTCTCGACAGGGGCCGTACCCCCAAGACCTCCCATCCCCATCAGGAACAAAAGCGAAGAAAAAAGAGCCACCGGGGCAAAGTATTTTTTCATCTCTGCTCCTCCAGAAAATCTTGCGGTTTGGGTTTTTTGGGCAGGACCAATAATTTCATAATCCGATTATTTCATAACATTTTTTGAAAGAAATGACAATCGCAAATATCCCATACCAACGTTTTCTTGACAATTTTTTCATAATTTTCCCGGGTGGATCCGCTGCCGGGGCTGCCAGGGGAACGGCCCACAGCAGAAAATAAGACATCTCAGGATGTGGAAACCAGGGGACACCCTATGCCTTTGCCGTTTTAAAGGTCGATAAACCGGTGGTTGCTTCCCACATACAATTGCAAATAGTCTCGTCAGCCAATTCAACCTCCGCTCCCGCCTTTCCACCCAAGCCATAATAAATATTTATAAAAATGAAGGGTGGCATAATCAAATATTCAATTGACAGGGAATGTGTAACTCCGTTATTTTGAGTGTGGCTTGCATCCGACACAAATATTTGAAGAATATCCATAAAAGAAAGGATCGCTTGACCAATCGGGTCCGGAAAAAGTGGGAGATTTGTCCGGTCAACGGCCTTGGGGAGGAGCTTTCCATCAAGGAGCTGAGAATCTCCCCACTTACGGCCCGGTTACTTTTCAATCGTGGGGTCTCCACCGCGGACCAGGCAAGGCGCTTCCTCTCCCCTACTCTATCTGACCTTCCAAATCCTCTGACCATGAAGGACATGGAAAAAGCGGTCGGTCGAATCTCCCGGGCCATCCGGGACCGGGAGAAAATCACCATCTTCGGCGATTACGACGTTGACGGAGCTACAGCCACTGCTTTGCTCCTGCTCTTCCTGCAGGGGGCGGGTGCCCAAGTAGACTTCCATCTTCCCCATCGCTTGAATGAAGGCTATGGGCTGAATGTCGAGTCGGTAAAGAAGATACAGGCCCAGGGTACAAAACTGATGGTCACAGCAGACTGCGGGATCACCAATATCGATGAGATCCGCTGGGCGATGGAAAATGGCATGGAGGTTATCGTAACGGACCACCACGAGGTTCCCGAGGTCCTTCCTCCCGCGCTGGCCATCTTGAACCCGAAACAAAAAGATTGTTCTTATCCCTTTCCGAACTTGGCGGGGGTGGGGGTTGCTTTCAACCTGATCATCGCCCTGCGGAGCGCTCTGCGGCAGGAAGGCTTCTTCCCTCCCGGCCAATTGCCCAACCTGAAGGAATACCTGGATTTGGTTGCGCTGGGTACGGTCAGCGACGTTGTGCCCCTCATCGGCATCAACCGCATCCTGACCAAGTTCGGGTTGAGCCAGCTAACCCATTCCACCCGACCGGGTATTCTGGCTTTGAAGGAGATCGCCGGAATCGGCGGGATGGCCGTCGATACTACGGGCATCAATTTTCGCCTCGCGCCGCGGATCAATGCCGCCGGGCGATTGGGCGATGCCCGGGAAACGGTCCGCTTGCTCATCTCCAGGGAGCCAGAAGAGGCCCGGAAAATCGCCGCCCACCTGAACGACCTCAACTCCCAGCGACAACGGATGGAGGAGAAGATCCTCACGGATGCGAAGAGAATGATTGAATCGCTGGAAGGAAAGGCAACAAAAAAATCTCTCGTCCTGGCATCTTTGGATTGGCACCCGGGGGTGATCGGCATTGTGGCCTCGCGCCTCACCGAAGAATACCACCGCCCGACGATTCTCATCGCCCTGAAAGGAAATCTGGGGAAGGGTTCGGGCCGCTCGATCGAGCCTTTTCCTCTCTATCAAGGGCTGAAAGCCTGCCAGACCTGGGTGGAAAAATTCGGCGGGCACGAGCAGGCAGCCGGTCTGGTCATCCGTGAGGAGTGCATCCCCGGCTTTTCCCAGGCTTTCGAGGAAGTAGTGTCCCGGAAGCTCAGCGAAGAAGATTTCATTCCCCGTCTATCCCTCGACGCTTTTGCCAGACTGGACCAGATGGATGATTCCTTCCTCACGGAGATGGAGTCCCTTGCTCCTTTTGGCACTGGAAACCCGGAGCCGGTCTTGGGGTTGGAGGACTTGACCGTTCTTGGGTCGAGGTTGGTGGGGAAAGGCCATCTGCGCCTGCGCATCAAAGAAGGTCGGTTGGTGAGGGAAGCGATCGGCTTCGGGATGGCCTCCTGGCATCCCTTATCCCAGAGGCAAATGAAAATGGCCTTCTCCCCTCAGGTCGGAACGTATCAGGGGAGACGGATCTTACAATTAAAAATCATCGACCTTCAGCCTACGGATTAAAATTCGTCGATCGGGTCATTAAAGGGGAAATATGAAGCGAAAGAACAGGCCAGCAAAGAAAAATTCGGGGTCTCTGGCTCCACTGGTCGAAGCCCTCGTTGGAGAAGTACAAGGCAATATTCAATCCGGGATACAAGGAGCCGATGCGCTCTTGGTAAAGGTGCAACCTCTTTCCCCTGAGGAGATGAAAGGCCTCTTTCAGGAACTCCTGCAAAAAGGGAATGATCAGACTTTTCTCCTTCTGGAGGCAATCTGCGGGAAGGATGAAAGAATAGACTTGGCCCTGGCCGAAAGCATCGGCCTGTGGTTTTCTCCCCGGTCAGCCGATCTTCTTCACCGCCTCTCTGCGGCAACTTCCTCCAAAGCTGTGGCCAAATCCATCCGCAAATCGATCTTTCGTCTCAGAAGCAGGGGCATAGAGACAGAAGAGATCAGCGACCGGGCTCCCGCGGTTTACCACCCTCCCCAACCCGCGGCCTCCGAGGGGTTTTTGACCCCCATAGATTCTAGCGGCCACCGAGTCGTATTGCTGGCAAGGCCCCAGATTCCTCAGGGTATGGCGGCTTTCAGCGCCGCAATCAGCGACCGCGAAGGGATCGTTGACTTCAGCGGGTTCGAAACCTCCCGGAAAAATTTCTACGAATATCTCGAAGTATTTCGGGAGCAGTATCCCGGGGAAGTCGTGGAAGCCGACCCCCATTACTGCTCCGGCCTGATTATGGAGGCCGCCGAAATAGGCCAGAAAAAAGGCACCTCCCCTTCCCCCGAGTTTCTGAAATGGCGGCCTCTGATGGGATCTTCGCCCTCGCTTCCCCTGAGACCCCTCATCTACAGGTACCTGGAAGAGGGAGAGACAAAATCCCGCCCGGAACTCCTCGACCGCTCAGCTTCCCTCTTCCAGCTTTCTCCCTTCAACGCCTGGTCCTTGGAAGAGGAGGAGTCCCGGAAATACCTCGCCCTCCTGAAAGAGGCTTCCGCTTCTAGACTGGTGCTTGCACCCCACCAGAAGGAAGGTCGGCTCATGGAGATCTACCAGCAGGCGGTTCATGACCTCTTTGATGGACCGCGGCGTCTTCTCTATCGACGAAGGCTCGAGGAGATGGCCTATATCCTTTGGAAAAATGGACACGAAAATGAGACCCGGGTAGCCTTGGCTGCGGCCGCCGGGATGGACAAAGAAAGTGGGATTCTTGCCCCTCATCCCTTTCTGATGGAACTTGTAAAACGGAGCCTGTCTTCCCTGTTGGAGGGGGAAAAGGAAGAAAAGGGGCAAGAACCGGGGTTCATTATCAAGCCCTAACAGGTTGCGGAAAAACTCGGCGAGACCGTCACTCCAGCGAAAGCGGGAGTCCAGGATACATTGAAGAGACTGGATTCCCCGTATCCGGTACGGGGCAAGCTCTGCTTCCGAAGGAATGACGACTTTTGACGAGATCGTCTTATTTCATGTTGGGTATTTGGTGCTTCTCGGGTTTTTCTGTTGTTGAGAATTCTATCTTACGCGGTTTGGGAAAAGAGCGGAGGAAGGTTCAGCGCCGGCGAAGTCCGGCATGGTAACAGCAGGTAGCATTCTTAAAGTTATTATCGAAGATCCGAATTTGACCGTCGCGAAAGGCGACCTTAACGTAGGAAGAACCCCCCTGAACGGAAGAATTCCTCTCCTCGATGACCAGCCCCGATCCCCACTCGGGGTAGCGGGGGTGAACAACCCAATCTCCCACCTTCAAATACAAATGCCTTATTTCTTCCATTATTTTTTTATAACAAAGTCCTTTTAGAAAGGCAAGCCGAAAGATCTCAGGCCTTATCCCGTTGAAACTGCTTCGTTTTTCTGTCCTTGGCCTTTCTCCCTTTTGAGTCTTTCTGGGCGACAGGTCTTTGGATCTCTTGCCCACATTTCCAGCATAGCAGGGGCACGCAGCGAGCCAGGCGCAAACGTTCCTGGGTTGCAAAATTCTGTGCCCGACAACGAGGACAATGGTAAATTCTGGTCATTTCATTTTATCGGGGACGCAGATTTCCGCAGATTTTCGCGGATAAAAATTCGTTCCTGCAAAAAATCCTGCTCATCTGCATTCATCTGCGTCCTAAAAAACGTTCAAAAATCCATCTCGGCGATACTTTTTACTCCCAGGCGCATGGGAACGATAACGGCCGTCGCGTTCAAGGCGGCTACACCGGAGAAGGAAAGAACGATCCCAGCCCATTGCCCGAAAGAAAGCGCCCGATGGTTCAATTCGGCCATGAAAATCGTGTAGACCGGCCAAGCCTCGAGAATGACGATCGCTCCGATGAAGACCATGCTCAAGATCATGAAAAAGGCCCCGCCAAAGCCCGAGGCAATCTGGGCGACATGCTCTACTTTGAAGCGTGGATAAAGGGCTCCCGTTCCCACGCCGAGGCCCACGATTCCAAAAGTCATGAAGAAAAGGGTCACGGAGGACAGGACCATCATAAAGGGGGTGACCTGCAAAAGCCGATTGGAAAGAATGATCAAGAGTTCGGCCAGGATGAGCAGGGGAACGAGACTGCTCCAGAATTTGCTCCAGAGAAAACTGCGCGGGGAGATCGGGGAGGAGCGGATGATCCAGAAAGAATATCCTTCCAGGCTCACCGCCGGGAAAACAAACCTCCCGGATACCGCCGCTAACACAAATCCGGCAAGCCCCATGTTGAGGAAGGATACCAAGTTCTGCAGAAAGAACGTGGGCAGGGGGGATTTATCCAGAGGCAGAACGCGAAAGTTGTAAAGATAAACAACCACTAGGGCCATCAGCAGGAGGAGCTGGGACCATTGGGTAGTATCGCGGAAAAAATTCTTAAAATCTTTAACCACCAGCGCCTTCGCTCTGGGCTTGAGGGGGCGGGCGCAGAAACGAAAAAGCGCGTCCATTAAAGGCATCTGAGTGAGGCGAGCTCTCCTCGCCTCTTGTGATTTCGTCCAGCCGTCAAAATAACGGGCCTGAAAGGCCCAGTTCCCCAAAACGCACAACGCCCCGGCGGTGGACCAGAGGAGCCCCAGAAAGAAACCGCTGGGTGCCCGATGGTCCTGGTAGAAAGGCAACAAGGATTCGGAGGCCCAAAAACTGGGTAGGAAGGGCGAGGAAGGGGCATTCAGCGCGGTAACATATTCAACCAGTCCGGCAAAGGCTTCGGGGTTGACCAAACGTTCTGGCTGCAGGAAGCGCAGAAGAAAATAGAGTCCGATGGCGAAGAAAAGGGACAGGAGGAAGAGGATGTCCTTGGTACGGCGGGCTGGAAAGATGTTCATCAGGAAGATGGAGAATAACGTGCCCAGGGCTGCGGGAATGATCAAGAAAGGGACCAGGGCGCAGGCCAACACCAGGTAAAATTTGAAGGAGACCTGATACACCCAGCCATAGGCCAGAAAAACCGGCAGGCCAAACAGTAAAACCATCCAGGAGCTATGCGCCATGGTTTCGGCAAGCCTGGCATAGTAGAGACGATCGAAGGAAACCGGACGGGCAAGAAATAGATTTAAATCAGCGGCCAGGAACAAAGTGGAGAGGGAAGAAATGATGTTGCTGAAGAGAAGAATGGAAAAGAACGTGAGCAGCATCATGCCCATCAAGTTGGAGGCCAGGAGGTCTCCGAAAAGCTCCACGCTGCGGAAATAAAGCAGGACCCGTTGAAAGGCCCAGAAAGTAAGGACCCAGAAGGCGGCCGCCAGGCCGGCCAAAGCCAATAGCTTGAAGAGGGAACCTTTCCCCGGCTTTTGCAGGCGGCGCTTCAGGGATATCCATTTGGGACGGAGCAGAAGCAAACACTCTTTCATTTAACCGTCCAGAACTCGATGGGAATCAGGGATGAAAATCCTCTGCCATCAACGGGTTCCGTTCTTCTCCCGTGAGTTTGAGGAAAAGGGGCTCCAGCCTTTCATCGGTGCTCTGGGCCTTTTCCCGGACCTCCTGTATCGTTCCAAGGGCGATTACCCGCCCTTCGTTGATGATGCCGATCCGGTGGCACATCTCTTCGGCTACCTCCAGAATATGCGTGGACATGAAAACGCTTACCCCCGCTCTGGCCAGTTCAAAAAAGAGGCACTTCACCAGTCGAGTGCCTCTGGGGTCCAATCCCACCATCGGCTCGTCCACGATGAGCACTTTCGGACGGTGAATCAAAGCCGCAGCGATGGTCAGCCGCTGACGCATCCCGTGGGAATAACCTTCAACCAGCTCATGGCTCCATCCCTGGAGGTCGAAGAGTTCCAGGAGCTCGGCAATCCGCTTCCCCCGATGATCCCCCGAATCCACTCCGTGCAGGTCGGCGATGAACTCCAAAAACTCCCGGCCGGTAAGCTTCTCGTAAAGATAGGGTCGGTCCGGGATGAAACCCAAAAGGGACTTGGCTTCTTCCGGCTCCCGGGTGACATCTTTGCCGCAAAGGAGTATCTGACCGGAGGTTGGCTTCATCAAACCGGCCATCATACGGATCGTGGTCGTCTTTCCAGCGCCGTTTGGCCCCAAAAACCCGAAGACCTCCCCCGGGAGAACCTGCAAAGATACATCCCGGACCGCATGAAAGTTCCCGAATTTCTTATTCAGATGGACTAACTCGATCACCGGACCTCCAGCACTTCAACCTTCAGACGACCCATCATTCGGAGGATGTCCAGCTGCCGGTCCAGGTCACCCTCCACCAGGCAGATATGTGTCGCATCCGCCGGCACCTGGTTGAGCACGGGGTCCACGGAAACCCACGTCCCCAGATACACCTTGGCCCAGGCGTGGTAGAAAAATTTTCCTTCCTGATAGAGGATCCCGGCTTGCATATGGGCCGGAATCCCCAGCGCCCGAACCAAAGCCGTAAACAATACGGCATGTTCATTGCAATCCCCCATCTTCTGATGGAGAACCTCTATCGCGCTGGGAATGGACACCACCGGCCGCTTTTCCAGTTCCCCGTAGACCCAGGCAGCGACGCGCCGAACTCTCTCGGAAGCGTCCTCGGTCTCCTTCACAATACTCTCGGCCTGGGCCTTGATCTCGGGATCGTCACTCTGAATGAAAGGAGTTGATCGCAAGGCCTCTTCCCGGAACGCTTCCGGGAGGGGTTTGTATACAGATGGCCGGATGGGAAAATCCTCCTTGTGGATGATGATCTCGTTTCCGATGCGCCATTGCCGATTTCCTCCCAGCGGCAAGCCATCGACTGCGGTGAACAAAAGTCTGGCCCGCAGGTAACGCGTTGCCCGCGGGTTTTCAATTTCCCGATTTACCGGGATGGCTGTCAGCGCGATGAGGTCGGCGGTTTTCCCCGGAGCCCAGTTCTTATACATGGCCACATTCTTGCTTTCCCGCAGTAAGACTAAACCGGTCGGGCTCTCTTCTTTCCAAACCTCACCATCCCTGTCCATCCAGGCCCTGACCATGATTCCCCGGAAGTCTTCGCGTACTCTGTATAGGTCTCTCTCTTCCCCTCCGATATGCAAACGTTCGATCCCCTCGACTTCGGCGATCATCTCGGCGTTGCTCAAGGTAGCTGGGTCGAAGGCTGGGATCCGGTATTTCTTACCCTTTTCCAAACCCTGGGCGAGGAAATAGAGTTTCGTCTGGCTGAGAATGTAGGGAGCTTCGGGGAGAGAAATCTCTTGCTGGCGTTCCTTTCCCCCGGATTGGATCTTTATCTTTAATTTCTTGCCGGCGCCCGGGGTATCTTCCTCCATGCGGCCGCCCAGTTGAAATTTGATTAACCCGGATTTTAGGGAGAAATCGAAGGACTCCAGGATCAGGTTTTGGTCCGTTTGGTATTCTAAGGTCTGCTCGATGCTTTGGGGGACTCCCAAAACGCTCAATTTCAACACACCCTTTTCTCTCACCAAGATTTTTTCTACCTGCTGTTGCTGGGCGGTCACGGCATATCCGATTTTCTCATCCTTAAAATAGATTCCCCACCAGGCTTCTCCGGATTTCATCCCTTCTTTCGCCAGGAGGGGAGTAATTTTCAGGGCCTGGGGCTGCCAAAGGGTCCTCTCCACGAGAAAGCCCATCAAAATCATCCAGGTAACAACAATTCCTCCCTTAAGGAGGAAGCCGCCCCGGCGGAGCAAGAATCTTTTTCCGGCTACCCCCGGATGGTTCATATCGTTTTCGCCCATTTAAATTCTTATCGTCGGGTAGCCTTTTGAAGGTAAATCCTTTTTGCCCGGGAGTTTCGGATTCCGGAATAAAAAGGGAATCCGAGTCCGGTCCACGGATCCAACGGCTGGGATAATGCGAAATTCATGCTGCCCTATTCTATCAAAGGGGGGAGCGCCTTTACAACGGCGAAAGGTCAACCCGAATCAGAAAGGGGGCACTTGGACTGCCCGGTCAATCCTTCACTTTCCGGGAGGACCGAGGTAAGAAGACAAGGGAGGGATAAGATCCCGCAAATCGGTGCTGCGGATAGAGAGGGTGGCCAGCGAATCTACTTTGGCGGACAAGGAATTGAAGGCGATCGAGAGTCCGGCCATCTGGAACATCGCTACGTCCCCCGTGCTGTCTCCAACGGCCAGGACCTCTTCATTCCGGGCATTAAATTCCCGCTGGGCTTCTTGGACCCACTCACCTTTGCGGTCATAATGAACGTGAATATGGATTTCCCCGTTGAGGACACCGTTCTGGACTCCCAGCTCATTGGCGACGGCATAATCAAAGCTATATTTTTCCGTCATCCAGTCGGATAAGAAAGAAAGGCCGGAGGAGATGATCCCGAGCTTGATTCCTTTCGAGCGCAGATAGCCCAGAAGATCCTCGATTCCCTCGTAGAGGGGGATTTCCCTGACGATCCGCTGCAGCTCAGCCGCCCTCATCCCTTTCCAGATTCCGGCGTCGAGTTGGCAGAAACGCTCGTAAGAGATTTCTCCCCTTAAGAAGGCTTCCTGAAATCTTTCGGCGTATCCATCCCAGACCCCCAACCGCCTATGGATATATTCCCAGGCGCTCCTCTCTTTCGTCAGAGTGCCATCCAAATCGAAGAGGGCCAACTTAAACCGGCATACCGGATTCATTTCTCAACACCCAACTGAACGATGGCTTTACCGCGGGGAACTTTTTGGCAGGAGAGAAAAACTTGCAACCAGCAGCAGCCAAATGGTGGAATAAATTGCTCACATCTCGGTTTTAAAGTCTTCGGGTTTCAGCTTGTCGAAGAGCTCATCGATCCATTTATCGGAGACGTCCTTCTTGACCTTTGGTTCGGCATGGCCCGCAGAATCCAGTACCTTCTCGGCCACAAAGATGGGCGCCTTCACCCGCAAGGCCAACGCGATGGCGTCGCTCGGCCGGGAGTCAATTTCCATCAATCGTCCGTCGACCTCCAATGAAATGATGGCATAGAAGGTGTTGGCCCGCAGGTCGTTTACCGTAATCCGGCGTACGCTGGCGCTCATGCCTTCAATGATGTTCTTGATCAGGTCATGGGTCATGGGGCGGGGGGTCCAGGTATGTTCGATTCCCATGGTGATGGCATTGGCCTCGAAGAGACCCACCCAGATCGGTAAGGTTCTCCCCGTTGCCTCGTCTTTGAGGACGACGATCGACTGGTTCGTCTCCGAGTCAAAGAATAATCCCTGGACTTTCATTTCCACCATGGCTTTCCCCCCTGAGAATTTGATGATGGTTATCGAGGCAATGTTATTATATGGCCCCCAGAAATAAAAAGCCAGTTTTTTTTCGGCTATCCCCGTCCGGCACTCATGATTTCTTTCACCAGGGCCTGCAGGAGAATACTCGCTGAACCTTTGAGGATCCAGTGGGTAATATACTGGGTAAGCTGAGTTTCCTCCAGGTTCACCTCCACGATGGTGGCGCCGGCCCTCTTGGCGATCAGCGGTAAATCACAAGCCGGGGCTACCACAGCGGATGTCCCGACCACCAGCATCAGCTCGCAGCTTCCCGCTTCTTCTTTCGCCTCCAGGTGCGCTTTCCAGGGAATCGCCTCGCCAAAAAAAACCACATCGGGTTTCAGGACCCCCGAACAGGAACAGCGCGGAGGAAGGGATTCCAGAACGATTTCTTTCTGATCAACCAAACGGCCGCAGCTCAGGCAAAGGAGTTTGCTGCTGTTGCCGTGGAATTCGATGACCCGCTTGCTCCCAGCCGCCTGATGCAAATTGTCGATGTTCTGGGTGACGATGGAGCTGAGGAGTCCCATCTTTTCAAGCTGGGCCAGAGCGATGTGCGCCGGGTTGGGTTCCGCCCTTTCCACCAGGCTCCCCATTTCCTTGAGCATGGCCCAAACTTTTTGGGGGTTGGCGATGAACGCATCAATCGTGGCATATTCCATGGGGTCAAATTTCTCCCATAGACCCGAAGGCCCCCGAAAATCCGGGATGCCGCTTTCCACGGATATCCCTGCCCCCGTGAGGGCCACCACTTTTTTTGACCGGCGGATCGCCTGAGCAGTTTTTTTGATCAAGTCTTCTTCCATACCCCCGCTCCTTCGCGCGTCCCTCAAGGGATTGAGAGATTAGGCTATTCTAGCAGAGTGCTGACTTTTGGCAAGGACAAAGAAGGGGAAACGTATCCTGGTTCCCGGGCCAGCCAAAAGAAGAGATTGACAAAAGCCGACGAAATGGCTAATTTTTTTACATCATCTGGGCGAAAGGAGCCGGCTTGCGCCAGGAATTGACTGCACGCAAAAAAGCAATCGCGGATTTGCGGATGTTAATGAATTCTTTAGGAGGAGGAAACCATGGCCATCTCCGCATACATCTTCATCGAGACGACCCAGGGAAAAGCCAAAACGATCGCCCGGGAGATCGCGCAAATTTCCGGAGTAAAAACAGCCCATACGGTTACCGGCCCTTACGATGTCATTGTCTACGTGGAGACGGAATCGATAAAAGTTCTCGGTGATTTCATCGTCTCCAAGATCCAAGCCATCGCCGGGGTGCTGCGCACGTTGACCAACGTGGTCATCGATGCCGAATGACGCCGGTATCCATGACCGTAGACGGTGGCAAATCTTATGGCCTTCCTTGAACCGTGATGTGGCCAAGGATAGCGGCCAGCTTCTTCGGCCCGATTCCACGGACCTGGAGTAAATCTTCCGGGGAGGCGAATGGTCCGTGAATTTCACGATACTCCATGATCGCCTGGGCAGTTATCGGACCGATGCCGGGCAGGGTGTCCAGTTCTTCGATGCCGGCGGTGTTGAGGTCGACCGGGAGGAAAAGGATCTTCAGCTTATTCGGAGCCAATGGTTCAAGAGTTATCCTCCCCTTCTCCTCTCCATCCGGAAGGACGCTTAGCCGACAGCTCTTTTCGATCTTGTTCAACAGGTTCTCTGGCGGAAGGGAAAGTCTGGCGCTCATTCCCCCCGCTTTTTCGATCAGGTCTAACACGGTCGTGCCGGCCTGGATCGAATAGATGCCCCGGCGGTTGACGCTCCCATCTACTTCTACCGTGATTTCTCCGGCCGGAGAATTTTTTAGGGAGAGATCATTTTCAGGGGTCGAGCGCCCCGCTTCGTTCCAGGCAGAAGGCGGGGTCGTCAGGAAGAAAAAAAGGGCCAGGGAGAGGGAGATAAAAAGAACCACCCACTGCTGGTCTCGAGTCATGCCTCGGTCTTCTCGCTTTTTAAGAGCTTGTAGTTGATGGCATCCACCAAAGCTTGCCAGCTGGCCTCGATGATGTTTTCGGAGACCCCCACCGTTCCCCACCGATCTCGATGATCACCGGATTCCACGAGCACGCGCACCTTCGACGCTGTGCCTTTGCCCGTAGAAAGGACGCGCACTTTATAGTCCACCAATTCCATGTCGTTAAGCTGGGGGTAGAATTTTTCCAGGGCCTTGCGGATGGCGTTGTCCAGGGCGTTTACCGGCCCATTGCCCGTAGCCGCCGTGTGTTCCACCCGCCCCCCCACTTTGACCATGATGGTGGCTTCCGAAACCGGGGCCCGATCTTCGCGCAGCTTTTCGGAAAGGATCCGGAAGCCGATGAGTTCAAAATACTTCTTCTGGGTCCCCAGGGCTTTCTTCATCAACAGCTCAAAAGAGGCCTCGGCTCCTTCGTATTGATAGCCTTGGTTTTCCATCTCCTTCAGCGTATTGAGGATCTCGTCCGTGATCGGGTCCTTGCGATTCAGGTCGATCCGGTATTCCGCTGCCTTCTTAAGGATATTGCTCTTGCCGGCCAGGTCCGAAATGAGTACCCGCCGGTGGTTTCCCACCCATTCCGGTTGGATATGCTCGTAGGTTTGCGGATTTTTTTCGATGGCGCTGACATGGACACCCCCTTTATGGGCGAAAGCGCTCGAGCCAACGAAGGGTTGGTGTTTGTTGGGTTGCAGGTTGGCCAATTCGGCCACGAAATGGGAGACTTCTCGCAGCTTGGATATTTGTGGCCGGCTGAGGCAGTCCAGCTTGAGCTTGAAGATGAGAACGGGAATGATCGAGCATAGATTGGCATTGCCGCAGCGTTCCCCATACCCGTTGATGGTCCCCTGCACCTGGCCGACCCCCGACTGCACTGCGGCAATGGTATTGGCCACACCCATCTCGGCATCGTTGTGGGCGTGGATCCCCAAAGGCAAGGAGATCTGACCCTGGACGGCGTGAAGGATTTCGGTCACCTCGCTGGGCAGGGTCCCCCCGTTCGTGTCGCAAAGAACGATCGTGTCGACTGCCGCATCCTGGGCGGCTTTGAGGGTGGCCAGGGCGTATTCGCGGTTTCCTTTAAACCCATCGAAAAAATGTTCGGCGTCATAATGGACTTCGGCGACAGCGGATTTCAGGAATTTCAATGAATCCCGGATCAGGGCCACGTTCTGCTCCAAGGGGATTCGCAGAGCGTCGCGAACGTGTACGTCCCAGGACTTTCCAAAGATCGTAAGCGCCCGCGTCTTGGCCGCCAGTAAGGCTTTCAGGTTCGCGTCGGTCTCCGGCGCAGCATGGGACCGGGCCGTGGACCCAAAGGCCACGACCGTCGCCGTTTTTAAAGAATAATTGCGTATTTCCCGGAAAAAGGCCAGGTCCTTCGGGTTTGACCCCGGCCAGCCGCCCTCGATGTAGTCGATTCCCAATTCATCCAGGCGCATGGCGATGCGCACCTTGTCTTCGACGGAAAAGGAGATGTCCTCCGACTGGGTTCCGTCGCGCAAAGTCGTATCGTAAACCAAAATTCTTCGCTCCGGCTTTTTTTCCCCGCTCATAGTTCCTTCCTGAGTTCCCCTCGATCCAGTCCGAACGCCTGATGCAGCACCCGGGCGGCCAGCTCCCCGTATTTGGCGTCGACCACGCAGGAAATCTTGATTTCCGACGTACTGATCATCATAATGTTCACATTCTCCTTCGCCAACGCCGTGAACATCTTGGAGGCCACGCCGGCATGGCTGACCATACCCGCCCCGACGATCGAAACCTTGGCGATATTCTCGTCGGCCAGGACTTCCTGGGCTTTGATCTCTTCGGCCGTCTTCTTCACCAGTTTAAGAGCCTTTTTGAAATCGGCCTTGGGCACGGTAAAAGTTAGATCGGTGTAGCCGTCGGCGCTGGTGTTTTGGATGATCATATCCACGACGATATTGGCAGCCGAAATGGGGGTGAAGATTCTGGAGGCAATCCCCGGCCGATCCGGGACCCGAACCACGGTGATCCGTGCTTCGCTCTTATTGTAGGTGACGCCGGAGACTAATACCCGTTCCATCTTATCATCCTCCTTGGTGACGAAAGTCCCGCTCTTGTCCGAAAAAGACGACCGGACATGAAGGGGAACGTTATACTTCTTGGCAAATTCCACCGAACGAATCTGGAGCACTTTGGTTCCCAGAGAGGCCAATTCCAGCATCTCATCGTAGGTAATGCGGGACAACTTTCGCGCTTCCGGGCAGATATTCGGGTCGGTGGTGTAAACTCCTTCCACATCCGTGTATATCTCGCAGACATCCGCCTTCAAGGCTGCCGCCAGGGCCACTCCGGTGGTATCGGACCCTCCGCGGCCAAGGGTGGTGATATTCCCTTCTTTGTCCACCCCCTGGAAGCCAGCCACCACCGGAACCGCGCCCTGCCGCAACTCCTTCTGCAGGTGTCTTATTTCCACATCCTGGATGCGGGCTTTGGAAAAAGCGCTATCCGTGATGATCCGCACCTGAGGGCCCAAAAAAGATTTCGCCGGTATACCCATGGATTGGAGGGCGATGGCCAAGAGGGCCACGCTGACCTGCTCGCCAGTGGCTACCAGGGCATCATATTCCCTCAGGTCCGGGTTTTCGCACGCCTGGTAGGCCAGTTGAATGAGTCGGTCCGTCTCCCCGGACATGGCCGAGACGACTACGACCACGTCGTTTCCTTCCTGGCGAGTCCGGGCCACCCGGCGGGCCACGTTCCGTATCCGACCCAAATCTCCCACAGAAGTCCCGCCATATTTCTGCACGATCAACGCCACGTTACGCCTCCTCCAGCCATTTCTTGCGAAGATGGTTGACCAAATTCCTGGCCGCCTGATCCTTCCCGACAAAAACCAGCTTTCGTTCCCCGGCGCCAACCCAGTACAGGTGAACTTCAATTCGATCTTCCGGCAAAAGGTCCGGCACTTTCTCCGCCCACTCCACCAGGGTCACGCCCGGTCCAGAAATAAATTCTTCCCAACCGATGTCTTCTGCCTCAACGGAATCCCGCAGACGGTAAAGGTCCACATGGTGTATGGGAATCCGCCCCTGATATTCGTTTACCAGGACAAAGGTCGGGCTGCTGACTTCCCGTTCATCTTCCACCCCCAAACCCTTGGCAATGCCCCTGGCCAAGAGCGTCTTCCCCGACCCCAGGTCCCCGATCAAAGCGACCATCGAGGCTTGCGGAAGCATTCTCCCGAAAACCTGGCCCAGATGCAGGGTCTGATCGGGATTTTTGGTTAGCACTTCCCAACTTCCTTCTTCTGGATCCTCTTCTATCATGGGAAAGTCAATAGGAGAATTCCATCCGGAGGGAAAAGGAAAAATCATCGATTTGGTCGCACCCGTCTGCCAGGGCACGCAGCATTTTGGGGGTCTCTTGGATCAGATCCGTGGCCCCCATTCCTCGTTCTCCCTTTCTGTACGCCACAAAGTCTCCCACCAACCCGTGCAGGTAGACGCCCAGCTTGGCTGCCTCCAGCGGTGAGAAACCCTGAGCCAGAAAGCCCCCCACCATTCCGGTGAGCACATCTCCCATCCCTCCCGAGGCCATTCCCGGATTTCCCGTGGGGTTAATATAAATGTCTCCCTCCGGGCCGGCCACGATGGAACGGGCTCCTTTCAGCACGAGAACCAGTCCGTTCTCTCGGGCGAAATTCCGGGCGACCTCGACGCGGTTCTTCTGGATTTCTGGAACCGTCGTTCGCAGGAGTCTGGCCATTTCTCCGGGGTGCGGGGTAAGGATTAAATTTCTCCTGTTTTTCCCGATCGAGGATATCTTGCCGGCGAGCGCGGTCAGGCCGTCCGCATCGATGACGGCCGGCAGGTCGGTATTACGAACAATCCGCTGGATTAACCGGGCGGTCTCGGAGTGCAGGGACAGGCCGGGCCCGATGGCGAGGGCCTTTTTCCCCTCGCAAAGCTCCATGATCCGGTGCTGGGCTGAAAGGCTGAGAGTTTGATCTTTGGTTTCTGGGAGGGGTTCGGTCATGGGCTCGGTCAGTTTGATTTCCATGATGGCATTGAGGCTTTTGGGAATGCCCAGAGTGATCAAACCGGTTCCCACCCGCAAGGCCGCCTCACAAACCATGGCCGCGGCCCCGGTTTTCCCGGGAGAGCCGGAAAGTACCAGCAAATGCCCATAGTCCCCTTTATGGCCATCCGGATTCCTCGGAAGAAGGAATGGGGTCAGTTCAGATCCTTCGATCAAATGATCTTTCAGCCTCTCCGCTTCGATGGCCAGCCGGGGAAGGGAGATGTCGACGATGATCAATCGGCCGCAGTATTGTACTCCCGGGTGGACCAGAAGGCCTCTCTTGGCGAGTCCAAAGGTGACGGTTACGCAGGCCCGGATGCATGTGCCGAGCACCTGGCCGCTATCTGCGTCCAAGCCGGAGGGGATGTCGATGGCCACGACCGGACGGCCCAGAGAATTGACCCCATCGATGACTTTACGAAAGAAGCCCTTTACGGGTGCATTCAAGCCCGTCCCAAAGATTCCATCGACCCAGAGGTCGTGGACCGCCATCTTTTCATGCTGGGAGTCCCAGGCCTGCTGGTTCGGGATCTCGACAATCTGCCCGCCCATCCGCCTGAGGATCTCCAGGTTTGTTGCCGCGTCCCCCTTCAGCTCTTCCCTACCGGCCAAGAGGTATACCTGGCAGGCTACTTCTCGATTGAGCAGATAGCGGGCAATCGCCAAAGCGTCGCCTCCGTTATTTCCGCGGCCGGCAAGGATGCCAACGCGCCGGGTCGGGAGGTCCGGAAAATGGCGGAACATCGCCCGCACTGTACCCCGGGCGGCGTTCTCCATCAGGACCATTCCGGGAATGCCGAATTCCTGGATGGCCCGGCGGTCCAGCTTCCTCATGATCTCGGCGGTAGCAACCTTCATCCCCGTTCCTTAATTTCTCAATATCCGTTCACCGCGGAGACCGCAGAGAACGCTGAGTCCACATAATCAGATAAACCCTCAAAGGAAAATATATGATCGTTAACATTAGCGATTCTGACTTTGGCAAACAGATATTTGAGCTTAATTTTTCCTCTCGGCGTTCTCGGCGTGCTCTGCGGTAAAAATTTTTCATTTTCTTTCCAGCACCACCATGGCGCTGCTGTATTCATAATCGTGGGTGAGGCTTAAGAAAAGTCCTTCAATCTTATCCCGCTGGCATATTTCCCAAGCCCGACCGCTCAATTTTAGAAGCGGCTTGCCCAGGGGGCCCCGTTGGACCTCGAC
>Ga0315282_10001828_pt1 | contig 39774 bp, 37 predicted proteins | sample YL17G07_20_MG_FD_203693 | JGI IMG/M metagenome (GOLD analysis project Ga0315282, IMG submission 203693) | Sediment microbial communities from Yellowstone Lake, YNP, Wyoming, USA - YL17G07_20 | ecosystem: Environmental > Aquatic > Freshwater > Lake > Sediment | place: USA: Wyoming | collected...
CCTCGTTCTCCGTTTTATTGACATCTTCATGTCATTCCCCATTGTGATCCTGGGACTTCTGGTCTTGGCCATCATGGGTCCAGGTCTGATCAAGATCGTCATTGCCATCGGTGTTGCCCTCACACCCCGGATCGCACGTTTGGCTCGTGGATCAACCCTTTCTATTAAGGGGAAAGAGTTCATAGAGGCAGCTCGAGCCGTGGGCCAAAACGATACTAAGATTATGATCATTCATGTCCTGCCCAATATTTCTGGAGAAATCTTGGTGATGGGAACCCTCTGGATTGCTACGGCCATCATCGTTGAAGCAAGCCTCAGCTTTATTGGACTAGGTGTCCGACCTCCAACCCCCAGTTGGGGAGCTATGATCCGTGACGGTCTGGATCAGCTCACCAATGCTCCATGGCTTTCCATCTTTCCTGGCCTTGCCATCTTCATCTCTGTCTTCTCATTCAACCTCATCGCTGACGGCCTTCGCGATATTTCGGATCCAAAATTGAGGGGCTAATAATTGCCCGAAGTCCCGCCTTGCGGGATTAGCCCGGAGTTCTTAGTAATAGATCATTAGAAATTGATTCAGGTCATAACCTAGTTCAATGGATTTCTTGACAAGCCGGCGACTAGTTTATGTAATCCTATAAAATTGTCATGACTTTTTTATAGTCATATGAAAATGATTTATGCGCTATCTTACCCCTGAAATTAATCGATTTTTTGTTGAAGAGGCCAAGATGGCCTTCATTGCCGGCCCGAGGCAAGTAGGCAAAACAACGCTGACCAAGCATCTCCTATCTCAAGTCGGGATGGAGGCGTTTTATTTCGTGGGTCTCTGCTCGCGCCGAGATGACAGGGCGAATGGCAAAGCCCACGAGAGATGGTTGGATTTTGGAATGCGCCTGCCTGCCGCAGGCAGGGATTGCGGAATTCGAAGTTCGGTGCAATTAAGCCTTGACCTCGGAAAATACCCCTTATTTCGCCATTCTTAACTTTCTTAATTGAAAAGGAGATTCCAGTTTCAAGAAAGAATTAAGGGAAGTTCTCGGAGATTACTTCCTCCTACCATCAATTCGTAGTATAAGTCTATATGGAATCTATTAACCATGGAAAGGCAGGAGGGCTCATTTCTTCCTGGATCTTAGAATCCTTATTTCAGTCTGTCCCCTGCCTCCCTGAGCCATGATAGGTTGATTGGGTCATAGAACCCTTGTCACGATGGAGGATTGGTGGGGAGGCAATTCTTGCTTTTACCATGCCATGATTGGAGGAGGAATTGACATGGACGAAAGACAGCGGTTCAAATGGTTTCTTGGTATCGATGTTTCCAAGGAGACATTCGATGCGTCCTGTATCAACACGAAGGGGGAAAGGCTTTTCAATCTATCAGCATCTATGGATAGAAAAGGGTTCGAGGAGCTGATGAAGCGATTTTCTACCTTGTCTATTCCCAAAGAGTCTGTGCTGGTAGGCATGGAGTCAACAGCATGTTACCATATCAACCTTTATTCTTTCCTTGTCTCTTTAGGTTATACCGTCATGGTTATTAATCCTCTGCTCATTTCTAATTTCGTCAAGCTTCAGCTGCGCAAGACCAAGACAGACAAGAAAGATGCCTATGTGATTGCACAGTTTCTTCTTCTGAACCGAGATTCCCTTTCCCAAACCATCCTATCTTCTGACATCTCAGATCTCAGAGATCTCTCCAGGCAACGAGAGAGTCTGGTGGACCAGATGAGTTCGATCAAGAGTGAGATCAAGCGGTTACTGACCATGACCTTTCCTGAATTGGAACATATTTCGGGCATTTTTACTAAATCCATGCTCCGTCTGCTCTGCCAATATCCTTCTGCTGCTTCCATAAAGCAGGCCAAGCGCTCCAAGATAGCCAAGGTACTGATACCGGGATCGTACGGGAAACAAACCGATGTATCGGTGGACCGAATTGTAAAGGCTGCACAGGTATCTGTAGGGACGTCAAGCGCCACGAAGGAGATCATTCTCAGACAGAAAGTATCCTTACTGATCCAGCTGGAAGAACATCTCCAAGAGCTTACGGATATGCTCATCGAACTCTGCCAAGGGAAGATTCAGGGAGATATGGATATCCTTACCTCTATGAAAGGAATCGGGGAGAAGACCGCAGTGAATTTTCTGATCGAGATAGGTGGAGATATAAAACAGTTTGAAAGTCATAAAAAGCTGATTGCTATGGCAGGGCTCGATCCGGCTCTCTACCAATCAGGGAAAATCGATAGGAAAGGGAGGATCTCCAAGCGAGGCAATAGACATCTCAGACGGGTGATCTGGCTTATGACAACGAAGGTCATCCAATTTAATGAAAGATTCAAACAATACTACTTGAAGCGAAGAAAGGATGGACTACCTTATAAAAAGGCTGTGCTGGCAACTGCCCATAAGCTCATCAGAGTGATGTTTGCAATGTTGAGGAACAAAACATTATTCGATGCAAGGATGAATTGATGATAGTTGACTGAAGTCTTCCTTTTCATATTTTTCCCGTCCATACAACATTTCACTCCGTAATACTCATTCTTCATCATGCGTTGTACTGGAGACCCATAGGTTCAATTCACAGTCCTTACCCCAAAAGTATTCCTCGTCAAGGGACGTTAAGAGATGGGAAATTAGGCTTGAACTTAGGCCTAAGTTTGGCCTTGACATCTTTGGCTCTTAAAACCGAATGAACCGACTTCGAGATTGGGCTTTCTGAAAGAATGCGGGTGAGAATTGTGATACGGCTTCTTCAGGAAGGGATCAATACTTACCCGATCTCCTAAATCCGTTCTTACGCCATTGCTGTTTTGACCGTCCCCCCATGGCGGCCTGACCTGAAGGGCTGGATCTGCCGATATTATCTATCTCGATCGTAGAACACAGGCCCAGTTATAAGGGAAACGCCCCTGAAGACCTCTGGTGATTCTTAATCTGAAGGCCCAGGGATTTGGAATCCCTAAAAAGGGTGGCGTTTATTCCCATTCTCTCTGCGGAAAGCACGTTCGCCTCCTCATCATCCACAAAAAAAGTGTTTTCAGGGTTAACCCCCTCATTTTTGAGAATATACCTGTAGAACTCCGGGTCCGGTTTTGATAGGCCAATTTTATTCGAAGCGAAAACGGCGTCGAAAATTACGTAATGACCACGGCTTAAATGGTAATCGTAATGGGGGTCGTAAGTATTCGTACCGCAGACAACCCTTGAGCGCGCCTTCACTTGCCTTATCAGGGCTATTACCTCCCGATCTATGCTCGGATGAAAAAACTTGCCGAACAATTCTTCTTTCACCTCTCTGCCGTATCGCCTGGAGAACCGAGCCCAGAATTCATCGGGTGAAACCTTCCCGTTCAAGAGCTTTTCCAGGTCTTCTCCGGCAAACGTGAGGAATTCTTCCCGAGTGATATCGAGGTAACTGAGTACGTCGGGAAATACATCGTTATTGCGCGCGACAACACCTCCCATGTCAAAAATGTAGAGCGCCACTCTCATTATCCCTTTTTCCCCGTAAACACCACTGCGCCACCAATGAAGTACTTTGATAGTATGAGAAACAGTATCAATATTGGGATGCTCGCGATTGCAGCTACAGCCATCATCGCACCTTCGTCTGTATGTTTTTCCGCGGTGAACCTGACGATATAGAGGGGAATCGTCTTCATCTCCTCGGTCTGGGCAACAAGCAGCGGCCACAATAAATTATCCCACTGGCTTTTAAATGTGAGGACTGCAAGGGTCGCGATTGCCGGGATGCTGTTCGGAAGAATGATCCTCCTGAAGATCATCGGTTCACTTGCACCGTCGATTCTTGCGGCATCTAGTATTGCGTCAGGAAAGGCAATGTAATATTGTCTCATGAGAAAAATACCGAATGCGCTAACAACAAAGGGGGTGATTAACCCGAGATAGGAATCCTGAAACCCTAACTTCATGACGATGAGATAAAGAGGGATCATAATCACTTCGAAGGGGATCATGATGGTCGCCAGGATCATCACGAAGACGAGGTGCCTCCCCTTGAACTGGTATTTTGCCAGACCGAATCCGGTAAGGGCCGAAAGAAACACGGTTGTCGTAGTTACTGCTGAAGCCACGATCAACGAATTGAGGATATTTCTGAGATAGATGAAACTTCCATCGTTTCCCCTTATACCCTGCCAGTAATTCTGCCAGTAAAAACCTTTTGGTATCCATCGATAAGGCATTTTCATGATATCGCCTGCGGGCATTGCTGACGCAGTGAACATGAATACAAAGGGTGCAAAAATATATGCCGCCGCGATTATGAGAAATGCCCAGATGAAGATATCCATTATCAAAGACTGGGTGGAAGTTCTATTTTTTGTTCTCTTCCGGTATTTTGCCACAGCAAGGTCCCTTTTTAATATTGGACTTCCTCGGATCTGAACGTTTTGAACTGCAGCCACGTGAAGAAGAGCATCATGCAGAAGAGTATGATACTCATGGCGCTCGCTAAACCTATGCTGCGATCTCTGATCGTGGTGTGATAGAGATTCAAAGTGATTACGTTTATCGGCTCCATTGGAGCTCCCCCCTGGGTGAAGAGGTACTGGGTACTGAACGTTTTTAGGCACTGGAGCATTGACATAATGGAGACCAGCACCGTTGTTGGCTTCAAGAGCGGAAGCGTTATGTACAAGAAATCAGTCCATCCGGTTGCACCATCTGTTCTTGCAGCTTCATGGATACTCTTAGGGATTGACCCCAATCCAACGAGAAAAATGATTGTGAAGTACCCAACGTATTTCCAAAAGTAGACCATCATCGTAGAGATTTGAACCATTGCGGAATTGGCAAGCCACTTGTGATCAATGCCAGGGGTATTTAAAATGAAGTTTAGCCATTGATTGGCCAGTCCCCTTGGATCCAACATGAGGAGCCAAATTGCCGCAACCACAACGGACGATAAAACGGCGGGGGAATAATAGGCCATCTGAAAAAACTTCTGAAACCTCTTTCTCGACATGATGAACAGTGCGAATATGAGGCTGAACACCACTATCGGGACGAAAGTTCCTAAGGTAAACACAACGGTGGCCCTTATGGAGTTCCAGAAGTCCGGAGATTGGAGGAGGTAAACGTAATTGTCAAATCCGATGAATCTGGGGGGGTCCAACGATAACAGCTTCTTCCTGAACAGGCTCGTATACAGGGCGTTGAGGATCGGATAGAAACTGAAGAGCGAAAAAAAGACGAGTGAAGGGATAATGAAGATCCATCCCCAACGCGCCTTCTTATGTTCTATGCCACTGCTGAATATTCGTCCCTTCATGTCCCATATGAGCGTGAAAAAGGAGACAGGGATGAGCCGCAGTCCCATCCCTGTCTCCTCAATCAGAAATCATTATCGTTCCTGGAGCGCTTCTTGAGCTCTTCTTTTCAGCTTTTCCAGCGCCCCTTCCGGTGACGCTCCAGCCAGCATAACGGACTCGACAGCCTCTCGTATGTGATCCTGAATCTTTGCGCTGTTCTCGCCGTAATACACAATGTGAGCTCTTTCCATATCCTCCTTGAACACATTCGCGTAAGGCATGGCCTTGAAGGTCTCGGATTTCATGAGCTTCACCGTAGGCTGTATGAGCCCCACTTTTGAGAGATATTCTTCGGGATGGGAGAGCATATAGCTTATGAGCTTCCATGTCATCTGCTGGTTTTCCTTCGGTTTCGAAGCGTTGACCACGAAGTAATGTCCGTAATAGTTACACGCGACATTTTTGACGGCGTTCTTAAACACCGGGAACGGAATAACCCTCCATTCTCTGCTATTGTAGAACTCAGGATTGTCTTGTCTGATTCTTCCCGCCTGGTAGAGACCAGAATCACACATGGCTATGTCATTTTTATCCTTGTTGAAAAGCGTTCTCGCAGCGGCATAGGTCGGAGACCCGAGGTTTCTCCCATTCGGACCCCATTCCTTCATGAAGGTAAGAAATTTGATCCAGGCTTGGTCGTTTATGATCGCCTTCTTGCCATCATCACTGATGAGCTTTCCTCCCAACTGTTCGACCATAGGAACCATGGAAACCAGATAGTACGGATATCTGAAGTCAAAACCCCTTCTCTTGATGATTTGTCCTTCACGAATGACGATCTTTTCCGATACCTCAACCACTTCTTCCCAAGTCTTGGGGTAATCCTTGTCAGGATTGAGCCCCGCATTTCTGAATATTCTATCGTTGACGTAGATACACCAGTTCGTCAATTCCAACGGGAGCCCGTAAAGCTTCCCCTCGAAGGTAGCCGGATCCAGTACCCTAGGAAGATAGGCATCGTAAATAGCCTTGTCACTGGGATACCCGACTGCCTTGAAATCGACGGGAGCAAGACGACGATTCACGATGTACGCATACTCTTGTTCAATCTCCACGTTGAACATATCTGGGCCCCGGTTCGCGGCAAAGGCAGTGAGAACCTTTTCCGCCATTTTCCCTGACGGACTGGTGACTCTATTCACCTTAACTCCTGGATTGGCCGCTTCGAATTCTTTGATGTACCTGTTTTCAATCTCTGTTCTGTTTGGGTCTTCGTGCGTCCAGTACGTCAGCTCAACCTCTGCTAGAGCAGCACTGACCGTCACGGTGAAAAACAACACCATAATTGAAAAAATACAGAGCTTTTTCATCATAACACCCCCCATGGCACTGACATAGTTGTGGAAAATGTAGATATTCTAAGCTTCCTGCTAAATTTCCTCTTCACCTCCTTTGATGCTCCAAAATCTTGGAGCTTTGAATTTCGTACAATCGGAATGGGGGACATCACCGAAATCCCTGGTTTTCCATAGCACAACGGTAATTGATGGTCAAGTAAAAAGGAGCGGTTGGCGAGAAAGTGAGTATCGGCCATCAATTGGCCGTTTTTTTTCGCTTCAAGATCCTACAAGTTATGTAGAGCCACAAGGTCACTGATTCAATTCAGCCCCGTGGAACTTGAAGTTCTCTATTTCCAAATTGGGAAGGAACACAAAAGCGATTTGTAGAGATATCCGATAAAAGGATGAGTCTGACTACTCCACCTACGTTGTGGGACGGAAAAATGGGTATTGGTGCTCTGATTTGGGAACATGTATAGCTTGTTTTCAGGCCTTGTATACATAATAAGGGAGTTTTCAGTAGTCGGTAAATCTCCTCTCCTTTGAGACCATCGCAAATCGATATACCTTTCATCTATTGAATTGGGACGCTTGATTTCTTACAGCAATCTTCAACTTCTAAAACATGTCCCTATTGAACATAGGTAGGTGTTACCTTCGAGTTATTCAGACTCGCTAAAAGAGGACATTGTTGACTATGTTGAATAATTTCCTTGCTTCTTATTCCATTCCCTTCATTTATATAAACACCCCATGAGAAAAAATACGTATTGATTGAAAAGGACTTGATTAACTCCACTTAGTCAACAACGTTATATATAGTTACGGATAAAGGGTCCCTAGGCGTATTCCCAATAAAAGAGGGAAGCCGTCCCGATTCTTGCAATCTCAACCTTAGAACCAACCATCCCATTGATCGGCCACCTCTTGAAAAATCTCCTTGGCTCGTTCGTCGCTGCCCCACAAGGAATAGACGGTCCGGGGAGCTCTGTACTTATCTATAATTCTCAGAAGACATTCCTTAAAGGCATGTTCCGTGGGTGCTGATATCGTGATGACGGTTTGAGTCACCTCTTCTAAGGATTTATTTCCAGTTTCCTCTAGAACCATTTTCCCTTCGGTAAACAAATCTTTTGCCTTTACTTCATTGACAATGATATGCACACCGCATTGATTTGCGATTTTTTCCAGGTCTTCCTGTCTTATTTCAACTAAAGCATCGCCAGGATACCATCTTAACTTTCCCGTAAGAGTCTGCATCACCGTCACCTCCTGGGATCCAACATCCTTTTGTTAACAAGCTCTTCCAAGGCCCTCATGGCCGTCCTTCAAGACTGAACACTCCCTCGCTTTGAAGGCGAGGGGTTCCGAAAGCAGGTCGACTACAAGTCGACTTCGGTCTCGATTCCTGTTGTTTGTCATTCCTGCGCAAGCAGGAATCCAGAACCAAATCTGAGGAAAAACCTCCTGGATATCCGCTTTCGCGAGTATGACAAAACCGGGGTTGGTTCATGTTCACTCTGTTAACATTTCGCCATATTTTGCTTCGCCTGAAGGCGAGGGGTCCACCATCCCCGATGGTAACACTAACCTGGCTTGAGATATTCACGGTACCGTTCCCTTCTTTCCTTTGTGATGTCTCTCGTTCTGGTAAAGTAGTCCCGGGAAGGTTTAATGTGATACGTGAAGTGCTGGTATATGTTTTCTGCAGTGAAACGATGTTTCAAGATAGCATCTTTGTCGAAGTGAACCCTAATCTTTTCCCCTTCAATAAGTATCTTGCCTCTTATTCCACAAACGCCACATTCTACGGTCTCTTCGTCTCGTAGAATCCGAAGTACCCTGTCCTGACAGATAGGGCAGATTCCAGGCTCTCCACGGTAAGAGGTGTCCCCTGTCTTCACGGCTTTCGCCAGCTCCTTACCCATGCTTCGTGCCTTGGCCAAGGCCTTGTCATAAAGCACTACTTCATTGATGGCTTGGGTGTGAATCAGCTCTCGATCAATAACCTCCATCCCTAGGAAAAGGAGCAGCATATTGGGTTGTAGAAAAGCATATGGGGTCCAACCCCTTGTGGAATAAGGGACGATAATCACAGCGGGTTTAGCTCTCGCTTTAGACCGGAAATTAATGGAAAATACCCTATCAATGAATTGTTTAATAATCGCTGTGCTCTCTAAGATGTAACAGGGAGTTCCCAGAACAAGCCCGTCATTCTCAAATATTCTATCTATGATGAAGTTGAAATCGTCCTTTAGGTTACAGCGCGAATTTCCAAAAACACACGGAGCCAGCCCATCACAGGGCAATACCTTGTAGTCGGTCAGTCTGAGCATTTCAACTTGAGCCCCTTCCTCCTCAGCCCCCATCAAAGCTTCCTTGACAAGGATCTCTGTATTCCCAAGTTTCCTCTCGCTTCCATTCAAGCCAAGGATTTTCACTCTGCACCTCCCAGAACACAACGAAAAATCGAACACAGTGGATCTTGTTTGGATAGATGGGACAAGGAGTTGGTCTGCTTGCACAGGTGGGGGCAAAAACCCCCTTTTATCAGATTGGGAGGATGAAAGCCCTGTCTTTGGTCACCCTAATTCCACTCCGAAAGCTCTTTGTCCCGGTATCCCCATACGATTTGAGAACCCCCCCATATCTCGTAAATTTTTCTTCTTGACATACAACTCCCTCTTTTGATAATTTCAACCGATTCTAAAGCGAGTTAAATCAAATTATCAACATTAAAACCTGAGTTGGGCATAAGACAATGTATTAAATTACGCAAACAGGCGGAGTTCTCCTGCCGAAAGCACGTTTGCGCATCTGTGAGGTGAACCACGGCCGATAGTATCATATCGAGCTGTTTTCTTCAACTTCTTCAAAGGTATAAAAAGGGAAAGATTAATAAGCTATCCTTGATTAACACAAGGCAGTAGACCGTTATCTCAGTACAAAATATACACTATCCCCTAGTGTATCAAGAGCTTCAGAGTGTCAGCTCCATTAAGCAACAGACTTGATATGGAGCTATGACAAAACATAGAATTATCTATTGAACAAAACAGCGGTTGGTGAAGAATATTGAATATTCCGATGAAAAGTAAAATGCCCTAAAAAAGATGGAATATGAAGGGTAAAAAAAGAGGTTGTAATGGAGTCATCTGAGCGGAAGTGCACACATTCTTGAATATCTGTTATCCTATCTTCAATGACTAATACAACAGGTTTTTGCAAACACGGTTCAACAGTGCTAAAATAGCACCAAGTTTCTCAACTCTGAGAGAGGAAAAATGAAACCTTTTAAGCATAAAGACGCCAAGACTATCAATGAAGCGATAGCGCTACAGAGCAAAGGCAAGACTAAACTGATTGCTGGCGGGACCGACCTCCTCGGGATATTGAAAGACAAAATACTCCCTGAGTATCCCGAGACCGTAATCAATATTAAGACAATCCCGCATCTGGACTATATTAAAGAGGATGCCAGAGGACTCAAGATAGGTGCCCTGACTAAGCTGGAGGATATCGCCAGCTCTCCCATAATCAGGGAAAAGTATAAGATACTCGCTGAGGCGGCTGAGGCAGTAGCGACTCCGCACATCCGTACCATGGGCACGCTCGGCGGCAACCTGTGCCAGGATGTGCGTTGCTGGTACTACCGGTCCCCAAACCAGATAGGCGGACGCATTGACTGCTATCTGAAAGGGGGTATAGAGTGCTATGCCCTGACCAGGGAGAACCAGTACCATTCGATATTCGGAGGGCTGAGGTTTGCTGAAACCTCCTGCCAGTCAGCCTGTCCCGGCCACGTAATCATATCTACCTACCTGAGTCAAATTAGAGAGGGTAACCTCTTTGAAGCAGCCAGGGTCCTTCTTCAGAATAACCCGATTCCAGCCATAACCGGCCGGGTTTGCCCGCATTTCTGTGAACAATCATGCAACCGTGGTAATTTCGATGAGTCTTTATCAATCAGGGATATTGAGAGATTCGTTGGCGACTATATTCTGGATAGAGCGGATGAAGTCATTGAAAAACCCGGGGAAAGCACGCGCAAAAAGGTAGCAATAATCGGCTCCGGTCCGGCTGGCCTTGCCGCAGCTTACTACCTCAGGTTAGCGGGGCATCGCATTACTGTCTTCGACCGGATGGAAGAAGCCGGAGGACTACTAAGGTATGTGATTCCATCGTACAGACTACCGAAAGATATCGTAACACGCACGGTAAAAATGCTTGAGAATATCGGGATTGAATTCAGGCTCAAAGTTGATATCGGTAAGGACGCCACCCTCAATAATCTCAAGAAAGAATATGATGCCGTCTTTATTGGCACCGGTGCCTGGAATCCGATATCTATCGGATTGGACGGCGAGGAATCGGTCGTATTCGGACTGGGATTTCTGGCTAATGTTCAAAAGGGAATCAAAAAAGCCCTCGGTAAGAAGGTATTGGTCATAGGAGGAGGCAATGCGGCTATTGATGTAGCCATCAGTTCGTTGCGCCTGGGTGCTGAAGAGGCTACGATGGCATGTCTGGAAAAGAGAGAAGAGATGCCGGCACTCCCCTGGGAAATTGAGCAGGCTGAAGAAGAAAATATAAAGATTATGCCCTCCTGGGGGCCGCACAAAGTACTCAAATCTAATGGAAAAGTAGTCGGGATGGAACTCATCCGCTGTACCTCAGTCTATGACAAATCAGGGCGCTTTGCTCCAACCTACGACGAGAATGTCAAGACTACTGTTGAAGCTGACGTCGTATTTATGGCGGTCGGATATGCGACCGACCTAAAATTTGCCGAAGGAGTTGTCAACACCAGCAGCGGTCTGATTGTAGCCGACCATGAAACCCAGGCAACCAATGTACCCGGCGTCTTCGCTGGTGGAGCGGTTTCACACGGCCCTGCAACAGTGATAGAAGCAATCGCTGCCGGGAAGAGGGCGGCAATTGCCATGGACGCATATCTAAAGAAAGCCGGAAATGATAAGGGAAACGCGGCCGGGCCATTATTGAAATTCAACGCTGAATATTACAAGAAAACAAAGAAATTGAAGGCATCCAGAATTCCGGTAAATAAACGAACAATAGACGTTGAAGACACTCCCGGTTTTGGTTTAAACCAGATTAAGATCGAGGCAAACAGGTGTTCTAATTGCGGTTGCGTGTCCGTTAATGCTTCCGATACCGGGGTAGCGCTTGAGGCTTTGAATGCCAGGGTGAAGATTGTCGGCGCAAGGGGGACCAGGACTATACCCGTTGCTGAATTCTTCGGCTCCTTCCCCAATGCACTCGAAGAAGGGGATATTGTTACAGAAATCCAGGTGCCTGCGCTACGTGATGGTGCCAGGCAGACATTCGTTAAATTCCGGTTGCGTGAGGCGATAGATTTTGCCCTGGTGAGTGTTGCTTCCGTTGTTTCTATAGAGAATGGTATCTGTCAGGATGCGCGTATAGTGTTAGGTGCGGTTGCCCCGCGTCCGTTACGGGCTACCGCAGCGGAAAAAGTGTTAGTCGGGCGGGCGCTCGACGATAAACAGGCCGCTGCTGCGGCAGAGGTTGCTCTTCAAGATGCATTACCGCTAGAGAAAAACAGCTATAAAATTCCTATTGCCAGGGAAATGGTTCAGCGTGCCATTGTAATCCTTGGAACATCTGGGAAATGAGGTAACTATGCCGGATAAAACAAAAATAAATCTGGAAGTCAACGGTAAACCCTGTGAACTGATGATCGGTAAAGACATCATTTCATCGGATACGTTAGCAGAGACGCTGCGAAATAATTTGGGTCTGCTCGGTACAAAGATTTCCTGCGACCGGGGAGCTTGTGGCGCCTGTACCGTAATACTTAACGGTAAAGCCGTCCTGTCATGCATGTTACTTACCGTGGAGTGTGACGGTATGAGCGTGACTACTATCGAAGGGCTGGAAGATCCCAAAACAGGCCAACTGCACCCACTGCAACAGTCCTTTATTGACCACACCGCCTTCCAGTGCGGTTTTTGTACCCCCGGCATCATTATGACTGTTAAAGCCTTGTTAAACGAAAATCCCAAACCTGCGGAGGACGAAATCAAACAAGCCCTTTCCGGCAATTTCTGCCGCTGTATTTCACATTACGAAGTTTTGAAAGCTGTCACTGCTGTAATCGAAGGTGGGAAGTATGGCAAATAACTACCGTTATATTGGAAAAGATACGCCACGTAAAGACGCGAGAGATATCGTCACGGGAAAAGCACAATACCTGGACGATGTGCGTTTGCCAAATATGCTAATCGGCAAAGTGCTCAGGAGTCCCCTCCCCCATGCCAACATTAAAAGAATAGATGTCGGCCGGGCGGCAGCCCTGCCCGGTGTCCACGCGGTACTGACATATAAAGATGTAACAGATGCTATCTGGGGTATCCCCAATCACATGAAGCTCCTGGATAAAAAGGTGCGTTTTGTCGGTGATGCTGTTGCGCTGGTAGCCGCGGATACTGCCGAAATTGCTGACGAAGCGGTTGAGCTTATCGAGGTGGAATACGAGCCGCTGCCGGCTTGCTACGACGTCAAAGAGGCCATTAAACCGGGTCAGCCACAGCTATACGACCAGTACCCGAACAACATTATTCCCCAGATTTCCAAGCTTTTGCAAAATGTAGTCAAGGGAGATGTTGACAAAGGCTTTGCCGAGGCTGATGAAATAATTGAGGGCACGGGATTTTATGAGTGTTTTCCCAATCCATTGCCCCCGGAACCGCCCGGTGTTGTTGCATACTGGGAAAATCCGGATAAACTGGTAGCCTACGTGGCAACTCAATCACTTGGTCTGAACAAATACCTGGCTCAACCTTTCTTCCGTATGGCAAACACGCAATTTATCGCCACACAGTGCGGCGGCAGCTACGGCACGAAAAATGCCAACCTGACGCCAATCGGCTTTGCCGCTGAACTATCGAAGGCAACCAGACGACCGGTCAAGATTTATTACACAAAAGAGGAGCACCTGGCTGCCTACTCATTACGATTGTCATGCCGCATTAATGCCCGTGTTGGTATCAAAAAGGACGGCACGGTCACGGCTGTAACCGGAGATTGGTTTGTCAATACCGGCTCGGGTTCGGAAGCAGGACCACATGAGATTGCTGTAGGCTGCGGTGAGCTTCAGCTAGCCTTGCGTTGTCCTAACTGGAACCTCCGCTCCAAGCTGGTCGTCACTAACCGGGCGCCCACCGGCATTGTCCGGGGCTACGGCGGCCAGGAACTGGAAAGCTCGATTCTGCCCATAATGGGCATGGCAATGGAAAAGGTTGGCGTTAACCCGGTAGACTTCTTCAAAAAGAACTTCGTCAGGGCAGGCGATGAATACTTCTGGCGGAACGGCATAAAGTACGTTTATCGGGGAGTAGATTTCTCTCCGGCCATTGATAATGGCGCAGCCAAATTTGGTTGGAAAGAAAAATGGAAGGGATGGGGTAAACCAACGTCTGTCGATGGTAACAAGCGGCGGGGGGTGGGTCTGGGCATCCACTGCAACGCGGACGTCGGTGAAGACAACTCAGAAACATGGGTAAAACTGACTCCGGATGGCCGTGCTCTCGTTTTGGTTGCGGTTTCAGAGGCAGGGCAAGGCCAGCGCAGCAGCTTGTGTAAGATGGCTGCCGAGGTGCTGCAGCTCCCCCTGGACGATGTCAATATGAGTTTTCCCGATACAGACGGTAATCCGTTCGAGTTTGCCCTGGTAGGTTCACGGGGCACTTTTACTGCAGGTACAGCTGTAATACAGGCAGCTGAGGATGCCCGGCGCCAGCTTCTGGAAATGGCGGCTTCGGTGATGAAACTCAAACCCGAAGAGCTCGATACTGAAGACGGATATATATTTGAGATTAAAAATCCCAAAAACAGGATACCCTGGCGTAAAGCAACTGGCATAACGAGCACCGTCCTGGGTAAGGGCCGTTTTAACGAGGATTTCACGCTGAGCAATTTTCTTATGACATTCGTCGAGGTCGAAGTTGATACTGCGACAGGTAAGGTTAAACTCGTAAACGTCCTCAACAGCGCCGGATGCGGTCAGGTAATCTCTCCCGCCTCCCTGGAAGGCCAGTTACACGGCGCCCTGGGAGCCGCAGGCCTGGACACAGCGATATTCGAAGGTGGTATGCTGGACCCCAGTACCGGGCGAATGGTCAATTCCAACATGATTGATTATAAATGGCGGACCTTCAACGACCTGCCTCATTTTGATAACATAACTATGGATAAACCTATACCCAGCCACCGTTTTCATGCGGTTGGTGTTGGCGAGATATCCACCTCTCCCGGCCCCAGTGCCGTACTTATGGCTGTTTACAACGCTATCGGCGTGAGAATAATGGACTATCCGTTCACTCCGGACAAAGTCCTTAAAGCGCTGGGCAAGATTAAGTAGTCTGCATCATTGGATTAGAAGTAACTGAAATCCAATAACGGCGCTACTTGAAAATAATTCTTATGACAGTGGACGCTCAATGTTACTTTTTCTATTCCCTTGATTCTTTGCCGGATAGTACGAATGAGGCTTCCAAACTTGGAGGGATAACATAACCTACCGTGTCAGGGATGTTAATGACCCACCGGAGATGTTTGGATTTGATCTTCATATATTTCAATTCTAGTACATGATTTCTAGCAGTAATCCTTGGCTCAAGATGTCATCGTTGAGCAACGATTTGGTGGAAGCAACAGATCTGGTAGGTGGATGAAATTTTCTTTGGAACCCAAGGACTCCTTTTTGAACTCCACAAACAGACAAACAGACATTTTCATAAAGCATTCTTGATTTGAATCCGTAATCCTCGATAGTCTTTTTTGTCTTGCAATACAACTCTTTTTTCATATGTTTAACTCACCCAAAGGCGAGTTCTTATCATTTCAATGAAATTTTTTGATAAACACTTCAGGCATCTGAAGTAATCAGGAGGATTCCCTTGGCTGAACTTTGGAGATTATGCGGATTGGAATTGAGGCGGATGATTGCTGCCAAAGAAGTTAAACCCTCTGAGATCATGGCAGTTATTCTGGCCCGAATTGAGAAGCTGAATCCCAAGCTAAACGCCTTCTGTACAATCACCCAGGATTCAGCCATGGCCGAAGCGCGGCAAGCCGATAAAAAAATTTTCAAAGAGAAGGGCGAAGGGCTACTCTTCGGCCTTCCCGTGTCCATTAAAGATTTGGTTTTCACCAAGGGTATCCGTACAACCTTTGCCTCCAAAATGCACGAAAACTTTATTCCGGATCAGGACGATGTCGTAGTTGAGAGGCTTAAGGCAGCCGGAGCTATCATAATTGGCAAAACGAATTCGTGTGAGTACGGTTATAAGGCCGTAACTGACAGCCTCCTTTGGGGAATCACCCGCAACCCCTGGAACTTGGAGATGACTCCAGCCGGTTCGAGTGGCGGTGCGGGAGCAGCAGTCGCCTCCGGCATAGGGCCCCTGGCCGTGGGAAGTGATGGCGGAGGATCCATCAGGGCTCCAGCAAGTTTCTGCGGAATCTTTGGCCTCAAGCCATCCAGGGGAAGGATACCCTTATATCCCTTGCTTCCGGGCTGGGAGACTCTGGACCGACGCGTGACCCATCACGGGCCCTTGACCCGCACCGTGGAAGATGCGGCCATGATGATGGAGGTGATGGCTGGGCCCGACGACCGCGATCCTTTATCCTTGCCGGGAGAAAAGCTCAATTATCGAGAAGAAATGAAAAAGGGGGTTCGGGGTCTGCGCATTGCTTGGAGCAAGGACCTGGGCCATGTCGTGGTTGATCCGGTAGTCCGAGAAGCTGCTGAGGGTGCAGCCCAGGTTTTTTCAAAAATGGGTTGCGAGGTAGAAGAGGCTACGCCGCACTTCCCATTGATGCATGATGCCTTTCAACTCCTTTTTGCTGCTGATTGCGCGGGCGCCATTGGAGGTCAACTGAAAAAATGGAAAGACCGCCTAGATCCGGGGCTGGTGAGATTAACTGAAATTGGTCTCAAGGCCACCGCTGTCGATTACGTGCAGGCTGTAAACCGATGTCATATTCTTTGGGAGAGGCTGCAGCCTTTCTTTGCGAAATATGATTTGCTCCTGACCCCCACGCTGCCGCTTCCCCCCTTTCCGGTGGGCATTGATTGGCCCAGGGAGGTTGCCGGGCAGAAGGTCCATCCTTTGAATTACCTCGGCTTTACTTATCCATTTAATTTAACTGGCCAGCCGGCGGCCTCTTTGCCCTGTGCCTGGACAGCAGATGCTTTACCTATCGGTCTCCAGATCATAGGTAGGCGTTTCGAGGATCTCACGGTTTTAAGAGCGGCGGCAGCCTTTGAGGAAGCACGGCCCTGGAAAGATAAATGGCCCTACTAATCTTTTTTCTCTTCCTTTAAATACAGGGTCATCACTTGTGAGGATCATTCAGACCTTGAATTAATAGACCTGACCTTTTTGTGTGCTTTTGTGAGGTAATACAAACGCAATAAGTAAGTTGTCATTGCGAGGAGCTGTGCGGTCACGAGGCAGAGCCGAAGCAATCCCGGAGATTCTTCACTCCGCTCGGAACAAGCTCCCCAATCCCATGAAAAGCGAGATTGCCACGCCCTTCGGGCTCGCAATGACAACCTGCGGTGTTAAAATATTACCCCCCCACCCTCCCCTCCCCCTCAAGGGGGAGGGTTAGGGTGGGGGTAACGATCGGATCATTTAATTTCAGCTTAAGATGGCCCTCTTCACGAGCGTTTTTGCGATCTCCACCTTGTATGCATTCATGCTGAGGGGCTGTGCACCGGCTATGGCCTGCTCTGCTGCCTCAGCTGCCAGATGCTCGTCGATGGGCCGCCCAATGATCACCCCCTCGGCTGTCTTTGCCCGAACAGGTCCCGGGGCTACGGCCCCAAGGGCAATCCGCGCGTCCACGCACACTCCTCTTTCGGTCGTGATGACCGATGCGACGCTCACAATAGGAAAATCGATAGGGGTTCTTAAGGTGAATTTCAGGTATTTCTGTCGGGCCCCTTCCTGTGGCTTCGGAATTTGAATTTCCGTAACCACCTCGTCCGGGTCAAGGAGTGTTGATTTTGTCGCGTCAGCAGTAAAGAAGGTCTGAGCATCAACCGTCCTCTTTGAAGTAACGATCTTTACGTCTAAAGCAGTCAATGCAATGCCAATATCGGAGGGGTTCACCGCTAAGCATCCACAATTGAAACACCGGCTTGCCTCTGTTTCGATTTCGCTTGAACTGAAGCCCGGTGTATCTTCAACATCCACGCTCTTGACACGCTCGGATACCGGTAATTGGGGAATCCCAACCCGGGGTGCTGTCTCGAGAGAGGCACTCCTAAAGGTCGGCTCTGTCCCTCCTGCTTTAGCAGACGGATGGCTTCCCTTAAACGATCGTTCTATAAGGTTAGCCGCTTCCCTGCCCGAGGCCACCGCCTGGGCAACAGTGGATGGGCCAGTGATGAAGTCGCCTCCGGCAAAAAGGTTCTTGCCCAGCAAATGCGCTGAAGGTGATGCTTTAAGGGCTTTCTGCCGAAACCCTGCAGGGAGAAGCGAGACATCCGGCTCTTCACCAACCGCTTTGATGATAGCATCAAACGTACCGGTAAAATCTGAGCCCTTTATCGGTATGGGCTTTGGCCGGCCGGACGCATCCGGGGAACCAAGTCGCATTCGCACACATTTAAGCGTTATCTTGCCATTCGCCTCTGACGCCTCGGTTGGCAGCGTAAGGAACTCAAATTCGATCCCTTCCTCCTCCGCCTTTTTCACCTCATCCCTGAATGCGGGCATCTCGGCTTGACTGCGCCGGTATATCACCACTGGCTCGGCACCCAGCCTTAACAATGTCCGGGCGACATCCAGGGCCACATTGCCGCCCCCGATAACCGCCACCTTTTTCCCCGGTATTTCTCTGGCGCCGGTATTTACCCTGTTCAAGAACTCCAGGCCGGACAGGGCGATTTTCTCTCCTTTTATGCCAAGCGACCTCTCTTTCCAGGCTCCGCTGGCAAGAAAGACTGCATCGAAGCGGCCCATCAGTTTGGCGATGCCAACATCCTTGCCTACATTGACTCCAACCTCAAACTTGATCCCCATAACCTTCAACGCTTGAATCTGCTTCCTAACCACATCCTTTGGCAAACGATACGGTGGGATGCTATAAAGAAGCATGCCACCCGCTTCTGGTAGCCTCTCAAATACGGTGACCAGGTGGCCTGACTTCCTGAGGTAATAGGCCGCGGCCAGTCCCGCCGGTCCAGAACCAATGATGGCAATGCTTCTGCCGGACCTAGTCTCCGGCGGCGTGAAGATCTCGGCCATCCTTTCCAGGATGGTATCACCCAAAGATCGCTCGATACACCTTATGGCTACTGGCTCATCGAATTCGCTCCGATAACACTCCGGCTCGCAGAAGATGGGGCATACCCGGCCGGTTATGGCTGGGATTGGATTGAAGTCCAGTAATATCCGTGCTGCTTCCATGAGATTGCCGTTGCTGATCCTGCTCAGAAAAGAGGGGATATTCGTATGAACCGGGCAATTTGAAGAACAGGGATAAACAGCGACACTGGCGGTACCGAATATGGAATGATATCGATTATCCCCGGTCAGGGCATTGCAGATCTTTCCACCCTTGCGCAGGCACAGGATACGTCCGCCGATGTGGTCTGGATACCTGTAGTACCAGCAGCGCACGTCCTGACACAGATTACCGCCAATGGTAGCCGTATTGCGGATCTGTGGGGTGGCCACGGAATGGGCAGCTTCAACAAGCACCTTACAACTCCCCTTAAGAAGAGAAGATTTCGCGATGTCGGAGAGCTTCGTCAGAGCGCCTATCTTCAATACCCCGCCTTCCTCCTTGATGTAATCGAGATCTGATATGGTTTTCATATTGATGACGGCTTCAGGATAGTTTGAAAGATATTCTCCCTTGAGGATTGGGAGCAGGTCTGTGCCACCTGCATTGAGCATGGCTTTGCCCTTATACTCCCTGAGAAGTGCGCAGGCTTCATCGACTGTCCGGGCATTGATGTGTTTGAAGGATCTCATGCCGCACCTCCCTTCCGGCTCCCGGGCCTTACCTTGCCCAGCGCCTTGAGCACCCTCTCCGGTGTCACCGGATATTCGTGCAGCCAGATGCCGATGGCATTCGAAACAGCCATGAGAACCGCTACCGGGCCTGGTGATGTGGCTATCTCGCCAACTCCTACTGCATGGAAACGGTGACTGGGAAAAGGTGTTTCGAGAACCACATTGTCGATGGGCGGAAGCTCAGAAAAGGTCCGCCACTTGTAGTCGATCATGTTGGCGTTGAGCATGTGTCCGGAAGAACGGTCAAGGATCGTTTCTTCGAAGAGGGCACTGTCAATTCCCCCGGACCCGAGGCACCCGTTGAGCTGCCCTTCGAGGCCAGGAGGATCGATCACCTGGCCAACGTCTGTCGTGTTGACAACACCTTGCAAGGTCACTTTCCCGCTTTCCATATCGACCTCAACCTCCACGAATGTCATCATGCAGTTCGTCAGTGTATAATCAGGCTCAAACCGTCCGTAGCCAGTGATCGTGCGGTCAACACTCATTGCCTTCCAAGGTATCTTCTTTTCTGGATGACTCTTGACGAAAATTACCCCATCCGCTGTATCCAGTTCAGAAGGGTCTGCCTGGAGCCTAGGAGCTATAAGTTCAAAGAGTTTTCTTTTGGCGTCCTCGGCTGCTGCAATTGCGGCACTTCCGATGGCGTAGGTTCCCCTGGAGCCTGCAGGACCGAACTCATAGGGGTTGATCAATGAATCAGACGGCGTCACGGAAACCCGCTCCAGGGGCAGTTGCAACACTTCGGCAACCATCTTGACGAAGTTGCTCCTCTGTCCTGTGCCGTGCTCTGTGACGCACGAGAAGAGCATGGCCGTTCCGTCCGGGTGAAGCCGCACATTTGCCTCCGATGCGTCCTCGCCAATATCAGCATTTCCGTGGACGCCCACACCGATGCCTCTCCTTTTTGTGCCGTCCACGGCAGTGGGTTTCAACCATCCCTTCCACTTCTCCTTCCAACCGAATCGCTCCGCGCCCTTCTCCATGGCTTTTGAATAGTCCACGCCCCGGTAGGTATACCAGATGCCGTCACGCCAGAAGTACCCATCACCTGGCTTGACGAAATTCTTTTTGAGAAACTGAAACGGGTCGATGTCCAGTTTTTCCATGGCTAAGCTCAAAAGCGGTATCAGTGTACACTTCAGCTCCTGGCCGCCAAAGCCCCTCACGATGCCTGAGGCGTTCCGGTTGGTGCAGACAATCACAGGCTTCAAATCCCAGTTGGGGCATCGGACTGCGATCTGGACCTCACCACAGCCCACAGCGACCTGGGACTGGGTTGTCATGGAGTAGTAGCCCGTGTCGATTAGCCACGTGCCTGAAACTGCTGTTACCGTCCCGTCCTTCTTCATGCCCACCCTGGCCTTCATACGCGATGCAATCCGCATCGTGAATGCCGCCAGATGTTCTTCCTTGGTGAAGACGAGTTTTACCGGCTTGCCCGTTGCCCTGCTTAGGAGCGCTGCGTAGCACTGGACCTGCCAGGACATGAACTTTGACCCGTAACTGCCGCCGCAGGGACCGCCTATGCTTCTCACTTCAACTTTCCTCCCCATCGCATGGAAGAGGGTGATCTTGTCCATGTATGAAGCCTGATTGGACACCCAAAGAGTCACCTTGTTTGGTTCCTCCCACACGGCGATTGCCCCCGGAGCTTCAGGAGGCAGAGGGTTTGGGATGTTCTCGTAGCCAAAGGTCCCTTCCGTGATGACATCAGCCTCCTGGAATCCCTTTTCGACATCACCCATAGCCACTTCCTTCAGGCTCTTGGATCCGAAAAAAGGAAACCCGGGCGTTACGACGTTCCCGGGGAACTCCTCATACAATTGCGGAGCACCTGGCTTCAAGGCCTCTTCCATCTCAAAGACAGCGGGTAAGACCTCGTACTCCACGTCGATCAGATTGAGGGCCTTTCTGGCTATCTCTTCGCTCGTGGCGGCAACAAGGGCCACGGCGTCACCTACATACCGCACCTTATGGTCGAGGATGCGGGTATAGCGGGGCGTCCCCCCTTTCCAATCGGGAACGTCCTCCCAGGTAAGTACTGCTTTAACTCCTTCAAGCTGCTGAGCCTTGCTTTTATCAATCCTCTTGATAAGAGCATGGGGGTGGGGACTTCTCAACACCTTTCCGTAGAGCATATTCAGCATCTTAATATCGTTAAGAAATCTTGCTCCGCCCGTGACAATATCCATCGCGTCTTTTCGGGGCATCGCTTTGCCTATATATCGGTACGTGTTAGTCATTTTCCTCACCTCACCTCTCTGGACGCTGCCATAACGGCCTTTACCACATGGTAGTGACTGATACACCTGCAGAAGTTACCCGAGAGAGCTTCCTTCACATCTTCTTCGGTAGGGGAAGGATTCTCATGAAGAAGCGCTTTTGCACTCATGATGATGCCTGGAGTACAAAACCCGCACTGAAAAGCTGTATAGTCGATAAATGCCTGCTGGAGAGGATCGATCTTTTCTGTTTTTGGATCTTTCAAGCCTTCGATCGTTGTTATCTTCTTCCCATCACACTCAACGGTCAGCGTCATGCAGGAAAGTACTGCCTTATTATCCATAAGCACCGTACAACATCCACACGCGCCGTTATCGCATGATACCTTTGTGCCGGTAAGACCGAGGGTCTCCCTGAGCGTATGGGCCAGCGTATGCGACGGGTCTGTTTCGTTAGGTTTATTTCCGATCTTCAGCTCATGGGGTTCCCCATTCACGGTAAGACGGATCCTATCTTTCTCCTTTTTGCGGATTTTCTTCGGAAATTCCCGCAGGGCAGAAGTTCCACCCTTGTTTACCGACTTTCCAGATTTGCTTCTGGCAATTTTCCTGCTTTTCATGGCTACCCCCTCATTGAATCTTTTCCCATTGTTAACATTCTTTCTTGCTTTCTCGCGTGTGGAGCCCCCACGGGCTTCAGCCCGTGGCTCCTCCACACGCTTCGTAGGAGCGGAACCCTCCGAAGCATACCCCACTACGCTCATATGAGCTTCGTAGGGTACCCTCCACGCATTCATCCACGGCCTCAAAAGACCGTGGCTTTCTGCGTAGGAGGGTAAACGGAACAGTCAATTTGGCAACTCTATTGAAGCTCAGAATTACAGGAATGAGACTTTTTCAAAGCCCCCCTCAATTCACCGAAAAAATCTTTGTGAGGTGGGTTAATTGGAGGGGATGTTTCAACATGCCTTCGATCTTGAGTTTTCCAAGGAGAAGGTTTTTCAGGATATCCCTACCCGTCTCATCAAAATAATTTGGTAGGCCCAGGCAGATGTTGATGAGACTAAGCTGCAAGATCACGTCGTGATCCGTGACGATCTTGAGATCGGCCTCTCCAACGATGCCATTGTAGATCGTGAGTTTCCCGTTGCGAAAAGCGAGGGTGATCGTAATCTCAATGTCGCTCGCTACGATCACGACATTCGATTTGAGAGCCTGGAAGCTCCTAAGTTTATGGGGCTTCTGCTCAAGGTTCTGACGGATGAGATGAAATACCATATCCGCAAGACCCACATCCTTCGCCCCCTCATCAAGGAGTATCACAGGCTCTTCTCTCACCAGGCCTCCTGATAGACCTTTAAGACTTCAGCTGACTCGGAGATGAACTTCGGGTTGTAGACAATCGCTCCGTCGGAAAGGGCAAGCTCCGAACATTCCTTAAGCCCTGCCTCCGGAACTCCAACATCTCTCAGTCTCTGAGGAAGACCTAACTTCTTAGTGAATTCAGTGATCTTATCCGCAACGATCTCTCCCGCCTTACCAGCCTGGATTCCTTCAGGTCCCACTCCCAGGGCTGAAAGGACATCTAGACAGACATCATCGCACGCATCGGCATTGTACCTGAGACAAGCAGGAAGAAGGATGCTATTGGCCAGTCCGTGGTGCACTCCAAATACGGCCCCCACAGAATGGGCCAGGGCATGGACCAGTCCTACCTGGGCATTGGAGAATGCGCTCCCTGCCATGTTAGCTGCGATGAGCATCTGCCCCCTCGCCATCATATCCTTTCCATTTTCGACAGCTCTGGGAAGAAACTCCTTAATCAGCCTGATCGCATGAAGAGCCAGACCATCGGCGATCGGCTCCCTCTGCAAGGAATATAACGCTTCGATGGCATGGCACATGGCATCCATTCCAGTTGCCGCCGTCAGCTTTGGAGGCAATCCTTCCGTCATTCTCGGATCGAGGATGGCAACATTCGGGAGGATATTGTAATCCCCGAAGAGCAACTTTCTCCCCTCCTGATGATCTTTGATCACCGCAATATAAGTGGCTTCGCTTCCCGTCCCTGCAGTTGTTGGAATCACAATGTGTGGGGTCTGAGGTCTGGTGAGGACTTGAAACCCTGCATAATCCTGAAGTCTCCCTCCCTCTTTCATAAGGATTGCCATCCCCTTCGCCGTATCGATGGCACTGCCTCCGCCAACACTGACGAGACAATCGGCCCCACGCCCTGCTCCGAATTTCGCCCCCTGATTGACGATATGGATGCCAGAGTCAGGTTCCACATCAGAGTAAATCCCCACGCATAAACTCCCGAGGGTCTTTCTTATCCTCTCTGGAAGGTCCGTATTCGAGACAAGATCTTTATCGGTAACGATCAGGGCCTTCTTGCATTTCAGGTTCTCTACTTCAATAGCCACATCCAGGGCAGTGTTCTCACCAAAGACCACCTTGGTGGGGCTCCAAAAGACAAAATTGAGGCTGGAATCGTAAGGCATGGCTCCATTCTCCTCTCGACCCTTCGACTGCGCCAACGGACACTATTTATAGCAGGAGAAAAGGCGCGCTCAGGGTAAACTTTACTCATCCAGGAATTTCGTCTCGATCTTGGTTGTGCATTCAACCAGCTCCTGGGAGGCTTTGACATAGCGAACGATGGTCGGGAGGTCCCCTTTTAGCTTGAGTTTTCCCTGCATCATGCCTTTCACCGGCTCCAGTTCTTTCTTGATGACCTGTTTCCATCGAGCATAATCACCCGTGATACAGAAGGGGGCTTTTTGGGCTTCTATAACGGGAACCATCTTAGCATCCCTGCAAACCCCCTGATGAAGATCGAGCCAGATGCCGACATCTTCATTCAGGCCAATCTCCGGTTTCGCTGAAGTGACTAAAGCAACAGGACCAGCAGTCCAGGTAGCCCCTGCTTTTTTGTATCCATCGCTCAGGTTGATCTGTCTTTTAAATTCTTCTACCCATTCTATGCTTGGAAATGATAGTGCCATCCCAAACCTCCTTCCTTAAAAACTATTCTGCAACACTTCACTCTTATCCATATAGGCTTTTCCCCAGTTTCGATAGGCAGGACATTCTTGTCCTGCATTGCATTTTCTGGAGATTGATAATCCCCCCTCACCCCCCTTTAGAAAAGCCTGCCTGCCGGTAGGCAGGGGCGGGATGGAGGGATTTGAAATCTAATATAAACATATTTTATTGCACGACGGTTTTGTAGGGCATGATCCCCCTGCCTTCGCCGTAGCGGCTTCGCGCAGGCAGGCGATCATGCCTCCAGCGGTGCGTTCGGGGAACGCACCCTACAAATTATATAAAATCATTTGTTATGTTTGCATTAGCTTCCAAATAACCTTTTTGCCAGATCCTCAAGTCCTGCTTTTATCAATACCTCTTTCTTGGGTTTACCATCGCCATCTAATCCCCTGATCTCATAATATTCTCTCAGTAATTTTTCAACATCCGGTATGGATCCAGCTGCAGAACCTTCCTTCAAGGGAGTGAGGATCCTCTGGGGAAGCCGATCATCCTTCGCATGCACTCCCATCATATTTCCAAGCCCTCTCTTTAAGAGCCATGTCCTTTCACCGCATGCAAGAAGGTCTTTCAATGTAAAATCCAAGTCCGTTGTCACCGCCACCATCTCTGCCAGCTCATTGGCCGAAAAGGTCCATGCAACGAATTCGCAGATCACAAGGGAGTTGCACGGGAGACCCAAGTCTTCACAGAGCTTTATCATCCCTGCTTTACCTTCGCTTGTTTGACCTACATAATTCTCCTGGAGCCCAGCTTCCGTATACGTCGTAATCCCCTGTTCAACACCGAGAGCAAAATGCATGAGGTGGCAGGCACCCCTGATCGATGTCATATAAGCGAGACCCATCCCATGGAAACCCCTTGGGTCATGCATCGGAGCCTCTAACCCTTTCACCTCAACGGCAAATTCCTCGGCGCCTTTGCCCAACCCCCTGGCTGCTTCTCTGCTTCCCTCGGACAGAACTGCCCCAATCCCCTCTTTCCTAGCTATCTTGTGCAGCAACTCGATAACCCCTGCGATATTTCCCCATGTGAGATCAATCCCTTCGGTATCTCTTCTGGTGATCAGTCCCCTCTCAAAGGCTTCCATGGCAAAGGCAATCGTTGCACCGCAACTGATGGTATCCATGCCGTACCGGTTGCACCACTCATTGGCCTTGATCACGCCAGCGAGATCATCGTTCATGATCAAAGTTCCGAAAGTGCAGCAAGTCTCATATTCGGGCCCTGGCCCTTCCTCTGTTCGAAAGGGGCCCTCTTCAACCTTGACGATTCTCTTACATGCGATCGGGCAGAAAGTGCAGGCGTGATTCCTTGTGAGATATTTTTCAGTCATTGCAGGTCCGCCGAGATTTGCAGAAAGCCGAAGATCTTCTCCGATCGCCCAATTTCTTATGGGGACGTCCCCTGTCATCATGCCCAGATCCATGCCGGCGTCTGTTCCCATGGATCGGAATGATTGAGCAACCATGGCATCCCGAGACTTATTGACTAAAGACTTTCGCAGAGCGTCATACTGCTCCTGACGGGAAACCTTCATTTTCTGGGTGCCTCTTACAACAATGGCCTTTAACCTCTTCGAGCCCATAAGGGCTCCCATTCCGGTCCTGCCGATAAAATCTCCCTTGTCATTGCAGATCGCTGCAAATTTCACCAGATTTTCTCCGGCCTGTCCAATGGACAAAACTTTGGGTCTCTTCTCCTTTCCATGACGTTCTTTCAAACAATCGACAAGTCCATAGTTATCCATTCCCCAGAGGTCACTCGCATCTCTGAGTTCAATTTCATCATCCTCAATAGAAAGATAGACAGGCCTGGGGGATGCTCCTTTGAAGACAATTCCATCGATTCCAGCGAATTTCAGCTCCGGCCCGAAGTTTCCACCACAGGTCCCCTCTCCCCAGATCCCTGTCAATGGCGACTTTCCACAAACTGCAAACCTCGATGTCCCGGGGAATTGGGTTCCCACCAGAGGACCGGTCATAACGATGAGGGGATTTTCGGGAGATAGAGAATCAATCTTGGGATCAAACGAATCGAAGAAGATTTTGGCTGCAAGGCCACTCCCGCCTATGAATTTCTTTTGATCATTTTTACTCACTGACATCGTCCCTATTTTCCCAGCACTTAGGTCAATCTCTAGAATCTTTCCTGCATATCCTTCCACAAAATGCCTCCTCATCCCTTCGGTTCAAGCTGATCTTCATTACATTTCAAAATCCAGTAAAAGTCAACCCTTCGGCCCCCTGATCCGATCCTTCGACTGCCCTCAGGACAAGCGGCCTAGTTTTGCCTTCGACCCTAGACGTCGGCGTGAGGTGAGTCGAACGCCCAGGCCGAGGGGTTCAGAGATTGATCCTTTAACTTCCACAAGTAAGTTTAAAGCGTTTCGGGGTTTTATCTTCTTATGATTTTGGTAGTTTTAGAGACACATCTTCTTATAGCAGAGATGATTTCCAGATTTGATAGGGTCATGGAGACTCTGGTCAAAGGAGAGATTACAGGTTTTGTTAAATAGAAAATGGCGCAGCCAATATTAAAACAAACGCATTTATCTCTTTGACATAACGTCCCCCTCACCCTCCCCTCTCCCCGCTGGGGAGAGGGATGGGGTGAGGGGTGACTCCTTTGACCGTAATTAGATCTAATACGTTTGTATTAGATACAACCCATTGCAGTTCCGACAGCCACTTTGTTGCCATGCTGATTCTCACACCACATATCTAGTACGAACCTTGTCCCCGAACCTTCGAGTTCTTTCGATGTGACAACGGCTTTGGTCATTAAGCTGTCCTCAACATCGACGATGGCGACGAATTTCAAATCCATCTTCCCATGGCTCAACCAGTTTTCTCCGAAAAGATCAACCATCAGCTCAATGAGATAGCCCATATACTGAGTGCCTGACACAGACCGCGTTTGAAGGCCGCAGCTTCTTGCAAACTCTAAATCGGTATGAATATTCTTTGCAGGCCAGCCTGCAGCATTCATTCGGCCACCTGAAAAGGCAAAGACCCTGGCCTCAGAAATCGTCTTTCTTTTTCCCGTAAACTCATCCCCTATCTTCGTGTCTGGCGTCAGCTTCCTCATTTTTGTCCCTTCGCGATTACCCCATGCGTCCTTCGGCGCAGGATCTCTCTTCCGTCTTCGTCGACGATCAGGGCCTCAATCACCGTATATAACTTATCTCGCTTTTCATATTCCTCGACCACTTTCCAGGTGACTCTGAACTGTTTTCCCACCCGGCCTGGGTTGAGGAATTCGACTTCCTCCTTGGCATGGACGCCTGCCATCCCAGCCTTTAGACCGAAAGACGGACTGCGCGTCAGGTTGCTCTGATTGAGCAGGAGGCCGGGATGAACCCACGGAGAGCCTGAATCCCTCTCTTCGAGATACCGGGGATGGTAATCCTGAACAGCATAGAGGTACTGTTCATTCAACTCTGGCGTGACCTGAAATGCAAAGGGCTCAAATCCATCCTCGCCTGAAAATTGTGATTTCTCTTTTCTCTCGCTCATCTCTTCTTCTTTCTTCGCTGCGATCGAGAACCTTCTGATCCTCTATCGAGCTAACATATTCGGCAACCAATTGGAGAAGGCTGGGATGAAAATATATATGAGTCCGCAGCCGATTAAAACCAAAACGAATGTAGGGTACAACTTTCTAAGCACATTCTGAGGCGATTCCTGCGCCACTGCGGCTGCCGTATAGGCACCCACACAGACCGGCGGTGTCAACAACCCGATACCAATAAAAACCCCGGCAACCACGTACAGTTGCATCAAGTCCAATTTGAGCGCTACGGCTACTGGAAAGATCAAGGGGATCGTGACATACATGTTTGGGACTGCCTCCAAGAACGTACCGAGGATCAAGGTCGCCACAGCCACTGCCAAGAGCAAGGTCACCGGACTGACTCCCATCGTGAGACACCATTGAGTAATTTGCTGAGGGATTCGGGTATAGGCCAGGATCACAGAGAGAAAACTGGAAGCGGCAATGATAGCAAAGATAACTGCCGTGGTCAAAGCCGTGCTCTCGAGTGCCTTCCATATTTTGGACCAATCCAATTCCCTGTGGATGAAGCCGCTGACCACGGCTGCGTAGATGCAGGCAACAGCAGCGGCCTCCGTGGGTGTAAAGATGCCGCCATAGATGCCACCCAAAATCACCACAGGCATGAAAAGGGCTGTACTACCTCGGTATATTATGGCCCCCCTCTCTCGCCAAGAACACCTTTTCTCCGGCGTCATGTCCCGGCATAAGACCCGGGAGACTCCCATCAGCACAACCATCTGGAAAATACCCGGTACAATCCCCGCAGCAAAAGCCTTAGACACAGAGGCCCCTGTGATCGCACAATAGATAATCGCTGCATTGCTGGGTGGGATCAGTGCATCGATCCCAGCCACGGAAGCAACCAGAGCTGCGACAAAGGCCCTGTTATAACCTCGAGCTACCATCAAGGGGATGAAGATTCCTCCAATCGTCACAATGCTCGCGAGAATAGAACCTGAGATCGCGCTGAAGAACCCTTCTGTCAGAATCAACGCAATGGCCAGCCCTCCCTTCCAATGGCCAACAAACCCAAGGAAGACATCTGCCATACGCTGAGCCAGACCGCCCTGAACCATCAAATTAGCTGCCAGAATGTACAAAGGGATAGCCATGAGGATGTACTTCGTGGTGGACTCAAACATGAGCTGGGAGAGGGCAAACCAGGAAACATTGAGATGATAGTAACAGATCGTGCCCGCCCCAATGGCAAAACCGATGAAGATGGGGATGCCAACGACCAGTAAGACCAAACCAAGGCCAACACCCAATCCAAACATCAGCCATCCTCCTTTCGATTTCCGGAGGAGCGCAGATCTTTCGCCAAAGAGATGACCGATCCCACAAACATCTCCGCGGAGAATAAGATGAGAAGTCCAAAGCCAAGGACCAGCGAGAGATAGAAGATCCAGATAGGAAATGCAATTTCCGTGGTCGTCTTAAGTCCCATCTGGTAGAATCCTCTCACTCCAAGGATGGCGCCGTAAAGGAGTAAACAGGAACTCAACCCAATCGCAAGATAGATGATGGCCATGAGGATGGCCTTGGCCCGTCCTTTGAGAAAGGTGGGAAGCAAATCGACCGAAACATGGAGATTGCGCTTCAACGCTACCCCCAAGAGCAAGAAGACCAGATAAGGCATGAAGAGGGATGGCAGCTCCTCCATGAACCCCCAGGTGCGGTTGAAAAACGTTCTGCTCAACGCTTCAGCCGATAGACTGAGGGTGCTTCCAGCCAGGATGATACAGGCCACCGCCATCAATACCTTCTCCAGGATATGACTCACTCTGTTCCACCAGCCCATGTTCACCTCCGCCCTTTTGAATGAATCGGCTTACTACTTTTTCAAGCCCTGCTGCTTGGCTACGTCACTCCAAAATGCCTGGTCATATTTTGTGACCAATGGAGGATAGACCTTCTCAACACACATCTCCTTGAGTGTCTTAATATCCCCAGGGCTCAACGTCACAACCGCACCGCCCTTCTGTTTCACAAACTCGTCGAGATTGGCCTTGGCATCGTCCATCACATAATCCGTCGATTCCTTCTCAATCCGGGGGACCACCTTCTTTAATACGATATCTTTGAGATCCTCGGACAGACCGGCCCACCATTTTGCGTTTACAACTAAGAGAGAATCAGGGTAGGCCGTGTAAGGCAAAGTGCCAAACTTAAGCATGTCCCACCAGCTATAGGCCTTGATGGCAGTGGGCACGGTCCAGACCGCATTGATCATGCCCTGCTGCAATGCCGTGTAGATCTGCTCCGTACCCATCGATACACTGCTTGCTCCCAGGGCGTCCCAATAGGGCTTTTCGGATGCGGAGAGAAACCTGGCCTTGAGCCCCTTGAATCCCTCGAGATCCTGCACCTTCTTGGTGGTCGTGAACAGGCAAGCCGGTCCGTTAGGAAGGCGGCAGAGTAGCTTGACACCCAGCTTCTGCTCCAACTTCGCAACGGTCGCTTTTCCAGGGTCTGTCCCCCAGGCCTTTCGCTGCTGCTCATAATTGTCAAAGAGCATCATCAACGTGTCCACGCCGAATTCTGGAACAGCCGACGCCAGGGTCAGGGCGATGCACCCAGCCATCTCAACGCTTCCCTGAGAAACAGCAGCAATCGCATCCCGGGCACTATAAAGCTGGCCTGAGGGAAAGGTCGTCATATCCAGACGACCCTTGGTCTCTTCCTTGGCGAGCTGGGCAAACTTCTCCGAATAGACGGCGAGATGGTGGGATGGAAACCAATGATAAGAATAGCGCGCTTTGAACACCTCTGCCGCTGAAGCTGTCCCTGTTGATCCAAAAAATGCCAGTCCCATTCCTACCATCAAACAAATCGTAAAAATCACCAATACCCTTCTTTGCTTCTTCATGGGCTTCACGTTGCACCTCCTCTTCAATGGTTTGAGTAAAGTTCAATCATTTTTCCTACCCCACCGAGGTCTCGTTCCATCCCACCTCCCTTCTCAAAATCTCTGTTGAATGAGGCTCCTCACTACTTGCCTTCAAACTTTGGTTTCCTTTTTTCAAGGAACGCAACAATACCTTCCTTAAAATCCTCACCAGCCTCAGCCCTAGCACGCGCGGCACCGGCAAATCGAACCTGATCAGGGAGCGTCATATGGCGTCCCCTGACGGCCACCTCCTTCATGATCCTCATCGCCATAGGAGCATTCGGCAAGATCTTGGCTCGAATAAAGCGATCGGCTTCTTCCACAAGCTTTGAGGCAGGGACAACCATGTTGACCAGATGCAGGCGTAATGCCTCCTGAGCCTCCACAAAATCCCCGGTGTAGAGAAACTGCATAGCTATGTTGAAAGGAATGATGCGGGCGAGGATAGACGGTCCACTGGTTGAAGGGATGCCCCGCTTCGACTGAGGCCATCCGAGCTTAGCATCATCTGCCGCAACCCGGATATCACAAGAACAAGCAATGCCTGCTGCTTGCGCCAGGCAGTGACCATTAATGGCTACTACGGTCGGCTTCCAAATGTTCATCAAATAGTCGTACAGATCTTCCGTCGATCTCCCCGAGCCAATTTCGGGGCTTGTCCAAGTAAGATCATGACCCGTTGAGAAATCTTTTCCGTTGCCAGTGATGAGACAAACCCAAACCTCCGGGTTATTCTTCACATCTTCCAAAGCCTTAAAGAGGCCTTCAGCCATATTCTTGTTGATGGCATTCCTCTGCTCTGGTCTGTTGAGAGTAATGTATCCCACTCTGTCCCTTACTTCATAAATAACCTCTGACATGCTTCTCTCCCTCCCAATGGAGTGACCTTTGAGTAAATCTCCCTATACATAACAAGCCCTCTATTGTCAAGCCCTTTCCCCGCTCTGCTCCAAGGGCTCCTTTTCACCCCCCTCTTACCCTCTTACCCTTTTTTCCAAAGAATGCGGCCGAGGACCATTCTCTGAACCTCGGATGTCCCTTCCACAATTTGAAGAAGTTTTGCGCCCCTGTAATATCGGGAGACAGGGTATTCGTTCATATAGCCATATCCACCGTGGATATGGACCGCATCGCTGGCCACTTTCTCTGCCATCTCCGATGCAAAAATCTTGGCTACAGTAGCCTCAAGGGTGTGGTTTCGACCCTGATCCTTGAGCCATGCAGCTTTCAGGTATTGATTCCGAGCCAGTTCAATGGCCACTGCCATATCGGCCAGTTTGAACTGAATCGCTTCAAAATGGAAAATGGGTTGGCCGAAGGCGATTCGTTTCTTGGAATAGCGCAATGCCTGGTCCAGACAGGCCTGGGCCATTCCTACGGCAATAGCTGCAATACTGATTCGACCCGTTTCAAGAACTGCGAGATGCTGGGCAAAACCGCGGGTAGGATCTCCCAAAAGATTCTCTTCAGGAATCCGACAGTCCTCGAAATAGACCTCGCTGGTGTAGGCCGCATGCATTGCTATTTTGTCCATTTTCTCCCCCACTTCAAGGCCGGGGGACCCCCTCGGTACAACAAACGCCGATATCGTATCTTCGTTCGTTCGGGCCGCAACCAGGACAAGGGAGGCGTTCTCAAGCACGATAAAAGAGATAAACGTCTTTGTGCCGTTGAGAATCCATTCACCATTCCTGAGGACAGCACTGGTCTTAAGAGCTGCTGCATCTGATCCGCAATCGGGCTCTGTCAGTGCAAATGCTCCAACCTTCTCTCCCTTGGCAATGGGAACGAGCCATTTCCTCTTCTGATCCTCTGTCCCAAAGACATTGAGCTCCTGGCCAGCCACGCTCGTGGTCACATCGAGAAGAGCGCCGAAGGTTCCATCGCCTCGAGATAATTCTTCAATGCAAAGGTGTAGACTCACCCAGTCTCCTCCGCTCCCGCCATACGCTTCTGGGAACGGAATTCCCATCATGCCCAGCTCGCCCATCTTCGCCATGATGTCATACGGGAATTCTCCGGTTTTCTCCATCTCTTCTGCTCGTGGGGCAATGACTTTGTCAGCGAATTCTCGGGCCATATCACGTATCATTTTCTGTTCGTTCGTAAGATCAAAATCCATTCTTCCCCTCCATCACCTTGCCGCCATCCTCAGGGCTCCATCAAGCCTGATCGTTCCTCCGTTTAACATAGGGTTCTCGATGATCTGCCTCACGAGCAGCGCGAACTCCGGAGGTTTCCCGAAACGTTTTGGAAAAGGAATAGAACTCTCTATAGCTTCCAGAGCCTTCTTGGGCACAGCATCGGCCAAGGGAGTCAAAAACAGACCAGGAGCAATCGTTCTCAAGGCTTCAATGATCTTGATGTGCCCGGGCGGGTACAAGTGACAATTTGGCCGACGAGGGAATCTTTTCGATCTTACCCTTCTCTTCATGGTCGGTTTTCAATGAACCCCCTGATTCATGAAATTATTGTGTAGGTTTACTTAAGAACATATTTTCAGAATAATTCTAATGGGTTAAATGTGGAGGCCCCACTTATTCTTAGGTAGATATCCTATACATAGTTAATCTGGCATTGTCAATCCTTTTTTGATATAGAATACCTTAAGTTTTCGATGGAATGATTCTTAATTGGATCTAATCTTACGGAGGAAATTTATTATGAGACCCGGAATTCTATTCACTTGGCCGATGACTCGTTACGCCCAGCGTACTGCTGTTGTCTTTGGCAAGGATCGATTGACTTACGCTGAGATGGATGCTCAGATTAATCAAATTTGCCATGGTCTCTTATCCCTTGGTCTTAGGAGGGGGCACAAGGTCGCCGCTCTCTTAAACAATGGAATAGAGAGTGCCGTATCTATCCTTGGAATTCCAAGGGCCGGGCTGACTTACGTCGCCTTGAATATTCGCAACTCTCCCCGGGAGCAGGCCGAGATTCTGAACGACTCTGAAACGGATGCACTCATCCTAGGCGAGGAGTTTGCCGAGGCCATGGAACCCGTCCTCGCTTCGATCCCTTCCCTCAAACATGTGATCGTGGTTGGTCCTTCTTTGCCGGGACGGTTGAGCTACGAGAAACTTATGAAGGGCCAGCCCATCACACTCCCTGATGCTGATGTAGATTATGAGGTGGACATTGAGCGTATCCATTACACCGCAGGGACAACCGGCCGCCCCAAGGGCGGGGTTATGACCTTCGGCATCTTCTATAACATCGTCACCAACATCTTGATCAATCTGGATAAGCCCATCGGGCCGGAAGACATCTACCTTAGTGTTGGCCCTCTGACCCACGCCGCAGGATTAATGATGATGGTCTATTACTGCCGCGGCGCAAAGAGCATCATCTTGCCTCGCTTCGATCCCGAGTTGGTCCTCGAGACGATCGACCGAGAACGGGTAACCTCAGTCCTGTTCGTGCCAACCATGCTCGCCATGATTCTGCGTTCTCCCCGGATCCACGACTTCGACATTTCATCGGTAAGACGGATCTGGTACGGCACAGCACCTATGCCGGTCGAGTGGCTTAAGGAAGGCATCAAGGTCTTTGGACCGGTCTTCCGCCAGAACTACGGCATGACAGAGATGGCCCAACCCATCACCTTCCTGGGGCCGGAAGATCATATTCTTGAAGGGGGTCCAAATCAGCTTAGAAGGCTTTCTTCCGCCGGCAAACCAGCCCTTGGGGTCGAGCTCAAAATTCTCAACGAAAAGGGCCAGTCGGTCAAACCAGGGGAAATCGGGGAAATCTGTTTACGCTCCAATAAGATGATAAAAGAATATTGGAAGAAACCCCAGGACACAGCTGAGGCCTTTGTGAACGGCTGGCTTCATACGCGGGATATGGGGACAATCGACGAAGACGGCTATATCTACATCGTAGACCGCAAGAGCGACATGATCATCAGCGGCGGTTTTAATATCTACCCCAGAGAGGTGGAGGAGGTCATCCTAGCCCACCCAGCTGTCTCCGAAGTGGCTGTGATCCCTGTGCCTGATGATACCTGGGGAGAGGCAGTCAAGGCCATGGTCGTGCTTAAGCATGGAGCCCGGGCGACTGAGGAGGAGATCGTCCAATTCTGCAAGGAGAACCTGGCCAGTTACAAAAAGCCCAGGAGCGTTGAGTTCATCGACGAAGTTCCCAAGACTGCCTTTAATAAGATAGACCGAAAAGCTCTCCGAGAACCCTACTGGACACGCTACGGTCGCCGCGTTCACTAATTGACAATAGGGACATGGGGTTCTCTTCAATGGATGGCTGATTAGGCTGGTTCGAAGATTCAGTAAGCTATTTGCGACCCGGAAGGGCAAATAATCTCTCCATATCGGGTCAGCGGCTGTACATACCCGTGATGGAGGCTGAACCCACTACCTTTCCTTTGAGCGTCTTCTCGAATTTCGAAAGAGATGTGTTGGGCTTCAGATCAAGTTTCTCCACGTTCAGCGCATAGATCGTGATCACATAGGAATGTTCGCCTGAACCTGGAGGGGGTTCAGGTCCGCCGTATCCAACATCCCCCCAAGAGTTTTTCAATTCCATCGCTCCTGAAGGCATTTTCTTCTTGGAAGCTCCCTCCTCAAGACTGTTCGTCCGGGGTGGAATATGAATCACCAGCCAGTGAACCCAGTTTTGGGCTACCGGATGTATATCAACAATTGAAAGGGCGAAGGATTTGGTTCCTTCAGGCACATTCTTCCATGACAACGGTATCGAAAAACTTCCTTTGGCATACTTATCTGGAATGCCCCCTTTGTGCTTAAATGCAGGAGATGAGATTTCCATCGCGCCCTGCCCAAAAACAACCTCTTGCGCGGCCAAAAAAGTTAAGAGAAGGATTAAGCATACGAAGCATCTCTTCCGCATATTTCCATTCCCCCGTTTGATGGAATTCTTGAAATCTTTCCTGCCTATTCAATCGAATGAAATCTCTTTACCACAAATCATGTGTCCGGTCAATTATTCTTCAAAATCGATCAATCCTTTCAGCATCACCCGCAGCATGACCTATCCGTTGATTTTTCACAGGGCATCGAATACTTCTTCTCTCGATTCATGAATTTTGAGATGCTGTTCCTCAGGGCCATATGGGCACCTTTTTTAACCTGGCTGGAGAGATCTACCGCCTCCTGAATTTCTTCATCCGACAGTCCGGCCTCTTGGGCCTTTCCAAAAAAGTGCTCGAAACAGGGAATGCAATTGGCTGCTGTGGCTGCCCCAATACAAATGAGAATGTTTATTCTCTCTTCCATGACTTCATCCTCCTTTATTTAACATTTCACTAATTAGACGAAAATGGCTAGGAAAAAGTTACACAATCGGTTGGAGTTTTGGAGCTAAGGTTTGGGAGAATGGTCTTGAATTGTAATATTCCTATTGCTTAAAGGATCCCAAATGATCGCCGACCTGGATTAACAAAAGAGCATTCATCTTCCGTTCAACCCGTCAAAATGATCCGTGCCGATTTCGCGAGTTCACTCCAGATCAAACAACGACAATAGATCGGAGACCCTTCCTATGATAGCCGTGGGTTCTTCCGCCTGGAGTTGTGCACGGCTTCCAATTCCGCTCAGAACCCCAACAGTCAGGGTCCCAGCCGCCTTGCCCGCACGAATGTCTAAAGGAGTATCCCCGATAGTGATGGCCTGGTTCGGCGGAACCTCCATCCGCTTTAAGCACTCCAGGATGCCCTCAGGCGCAGGTTTGTTCGGAAATCCTTCCTCACGAGTTATGATCACCCTGAAGTAACGAATGAGAGAATGACGATAAAGGGGCTGGACAGCGATGGTCCGAGAGGCAGTCAGCACTCCAAGGCAAATTCCTTTCTCTTCCAATCTCATCAAAACCGGCTCCAATCCGGGGAATGGCTAGACGCTTTTGAATACTTCCCGGTAGATCTGAGGAATCAATTCCATGCATTGCCGAATCTTTTCATCCCGGTCGGAGACGCCTGCTGGGATAACACGATCCCAAATAAGGGAGCCCGTGGCCATTGGCTCCAATATATCTTCTCCTTCTATTTGAATTCCAACTTTAACCATGACCTCACGAAACCCTTCGTAATAAGCTTCGATAGAGTCCGTAAGGGTCCCATCTACATCAAAAACGATCCCCTCCACCCTCCTCCCAGACCAGACAATACCCATAGATCCTATCCTCTGATCATTGCCAAGCTAACCAAACGCCCCCTCACCCTCCCCTCTCCCCGCTGGGGAGAGGGATGGGGTGAGGGGAGATCCCGTTGACTGTAATAAGATTTAATGCGTTTGTATTAGTTTTTATATTTTACATCGATTTAAAAGAAAATCCTACCAGCTCGCTAGTGAGTTTTAATCTGGAGAGGGTCACAGTTCTGCGAGTCAGGACTAACCGTAAACTTTCACTTCCAAAAAGTTCAAAAAAGGTGTATGTTACAACCATATTTCACAAATACTAAAGAGTCCATAATTGAGAAGACATATTCTTCCGAAAATCTCCCCCAACCCCTCTTTGCCAAAGAGGGGGAATTCCTCCCTTTTGTAAAGCCTGCCTGCCGGCAGGCAGGGGAGGGAAGGAGGGATTTTGTCTCCAGCGTCTATGCAATTGCGGACTGATTAGTAATAGCCCTGACTCCGAGGGTTGAACGAGAGCCTTTTAAAGGGTTGAAAGGTTCGGTTCTCAGGACAAACATCGCATCAGCATAAAAAATAATGTTAGACTTCATTATTAAGTATTGATAATACCTGCCAAGTCACGGAAAGGTTACATTTAATCACTGAGGGTATCTCATAATGACTAATAAACAACATAAATTAACTGATTCTGAATGCTTGAATCATTTAAAGCAACAATATGACTTTTTACTTTCGGATGTTGAGCAATATGAAAAAGGAAATCCACATTTTGCAGTTAAAATTGCCGCTACATTGAGAACGATATTTCACAATACTGGGACATCAAACGCTATACTACCCGATCTTGCCCAGAGGTACGGGTATAGGATCCGTCTTAAATCCAGGCAACAGGGTCTAATGCTTCATGACTCGTGTACCTTACACATTGGATTTATGGTGGGGAACAGTAGTGTCCCAATGTTAATCGAATAAAGTCAGCTGGTTGCAAGGTGTATCCTCTGATTCTTGGTGTTGAACAGTTGAGAGAGCCTCTAAAATGGGCGTTTTTTCGAAAAGTGTCACACTCAAAATCTGTAGAATTGTGTAGAGGCTGAGGTCTAAGTGCATCTGTTTTTTGACAATGGCTACCAGCACGTAAACTGCAATTGCAATCCAGATCTGGGTCTTGACGGCATTCTCGGTGGTTCCATAAAACGCTTTGATACGAAGGTGCTGCTTGATCCATTTGAAGAAGATCTCGATCTGCCAGCGACACTGAAACAGTTGGGCTATCGTTAATGCCGGTAGAGTGAAATTGTTGGTTAAGAAGACGAGCCGTTTGTTTAGATCGGTATCGAAAAAGCGAATGCGCCGGAGTTTGTCGGGATAAGCTTTGTGGGAATAGAATCCTTCCAGGACAATGATTTGATCGCATTGGACCCCGGCGGATTTGTCGACGGGCCGAGAGTAGAGGCGTCTGAACCTGAAGTTGCTTTTGGTTCGGGTGATGAAGAAGGCCGATGCTTGATGGATGGTATAAAGGCGATCGAAATCCAGATATCCACGATCGATAATGTAAAAGGCTCCTGGTTCGAAAGTCAACTGATCGAGGATGTTGACGTCGTGAACCTTGCCATGAGTGATAATGACGAGGGAAGGGATACTCCCCCGCAGGTCCAAAAGGGTATGCAATTTCACAGCGCCCTTGTGGGCTCGGAACTTGGCCCACGGGAAAAGGGAGAGACACAGATCGATGGTGGTGGAGTCCAAAGCATAGGCGGTTTGATTCAATTCGACTCCGAAGGAATCGTTGGCGTAGAGGCGACGAGCTTGGCCAATGAGGATCTGGGCAAAGTCGGCATAGATTCGCCAATCTCTGACCTGGTTGGCATGAGCCAGGGTATTGCGCGACACATTTCCTCGGAAGCCCATGTGATAGAGTTTCCGTTGAGTCGAACGCAGACATGCCTCGATGTCTCGGAGACTTTCCCGATAGGTCAGTTGAGCAAAGGCCATGCAGAGGAATTGGTTCCAGCAAGAAAAGTGTTTGACCTTGTAGTGGCCGTTGTATCGTTGAACGCATTTCTGGAATTCGTAAACGGGTAAAAAGTCCATGAGCTGGGCAAAGATGGTTTTTCCGGTATCCATGAGTCATCTCCTTCGGCGATGATGAAGAAGTATGACTCATTGGGAAGTTTGTATCGAAAAAAAACATTTTATGGTTGATTCCCATTGTATTTAAGTAGTTACATAATTT
>Ga0315282_10001829_pt1 | contig 39773 bp, 29 predicted proteins | sample YL17G07_20_MG_FD_203693 | JGI IMG/M metagenome (GOLD analysis project Ga0315282, IMG submission 203693) | Sediment microbial communities from Yellowstone Lake, YNP, Wyoming, USA - YL17G07_20 | ecosystem: Environmental > Aquatic > Freshwater > Lake > Sediment | place: USA: Wyoming | collected...
CGCTGCTCGCGCGGCAACACATTGTAGTTCTGTTTCCACTGGGTGTACCCAGCCTCGTCGCGCGTGATTGACCCGAAGAAATCAGCCTGCGGATAGTTTCCCGACACCCGCGATATGGATGAATCACCCGCGCCCCCGCAACCGGCAATGACAACCATTGCTACAAGGGCCAGGATGCTCGCGATGAGTCTGTTCATCTCTCACCATCCTTCTGAAGTTGTGCTCTTGGCAAACGCGCGTCCCCGTCTAAAAGATGATATGGGATTTCCCGGATGACCTCTGGCTCACGAGTTCCATCGGCCTTTCCGAACTATAGCGACGATTCGTGAGATCAGCAAACACGTTTCATTCTCGGGCAGTTTTCGGTCGGCCCAGGAAGTTGCCGGGATTGTACGCCAGAGCAACACAGATTTGGGCCAAGCGGTGAGAGTCAAGCAGGGGTGTCGGGTGAGTTTCCATCCAATTCATCCAAATGCTTCTCTACCGCATCGAGCAGCAGGCCGAAGGCCGTGGCGGTGTTCTTGACGCCGGCGGGGCGGGTTTGCGGCCTTCCGATAACCTCTGCGGCTCTGCGCCTCTGCGGTAATCCGTTTTGTCCAGGGTTGGCCGGCGTCGCCTGCCGAAATGACGGCCCGGCCGGGCCGTGGGGAAATCTTTGGCAGGCGGTGTAATTCATAATGGTCGTGAGTAGAATAACTTAGATACTGGCACGCCCATTGCTAAGTGTCGAGTGGTCGTAAGGACGAAGGGAGGTCCAATTATGCGCTTGGACAAATGGACAGTGAAGGCCCAGGAGGCGTTGGCGACGGCCCAGGGCGAGGCGATGGAGGCCGGCAACGCGGCCGTGACGCCGCTGCACCTTCTGGGCTGCCTTCTCAAGCAGGAAGGCGGCTTGGTCGGCTCGCTGCTGGCGAAGGTGGGCATACCACCCGAGCGGATCGGTTCTATCGTCTCTTCGGAGCTAGGCCGGCTGCCTACCCAGTCTCATCAGGCCGGCATGGCGATGGACCCGTCGCTCAACGCCGTCATCATTCGGTCCGCTAAGGAGGCCCAGGACCTCAAGGACGAGTACATCTCCGTCGAGCATCTCCTGCTGGCGCTGGCCGAGGCGCCAAGCAACGCCAAGGAAGTGCTCTCGGCCCTGGGCGCGTCGCGCGACGCGATACTCAAGGCCATGAAGGACGTCCGCGGCACCCAGCGCGTCACCGACGCCAGCCCCGAGGACAAGTACCAGGCCCTGGCTCGCTACGGGCGCGACCTGTGCGAGATGGCCGGGCGCGGCAAGCTCGACCCCGTCATCGGGCGCGACGACGAGATCCGCCGCTGCATGCAGGTCCTCAGCCGGCGGACGAAGAACAACCCAGTGCTCATCGGCTTGCCGGGCGTGGGCAAGACCGCCATCGTCGAGGGCCTCGCCCAGCGGATCGTCAACGGCGACGTGCCGACGGTCCTTTCCGGCAAGACGGTCATCGCCCTGGACATGGGCGCCCTGCTGGCCGGGACGAAGTTCCGCGGCGAGTTCGAGGACCGCCTCAAGGCCGTGCTCAAGGAAGTCACCGAGTCCGACGGGCGGATCATCCTGTTCATCGACGAGTTGCACACCGTCGTCGGGGCCGGGGCGGCCGAGGGCGCCATCTCGGCCGGAAACCTCATCAAGCCCGCGCTGGCTCGCGGCGAACTCCGCTGCATCGGCGCCACGACGCTCGACGAGTACCGCAAGCACGTCGAGAAGGACGCCGCGCTCGAGCGGCGCTTCCAGCCCGTGCTGGTCGACGAGCCGACCGTCGAGGACACCATCGCCATTCTCCGCGGCCTCAAGCCCCGCTACGACGCCCACCACGGCGTGCGGATACAGGACTCGGCCCTTGTGGCCGCGGCGGTGATGAGCCACCGGTACATCTCCGACCGCTTCCTGCCGGACAAGGCCATCGACCTGATCGACGAGGCCGCCAGCAGGCTGCGGATTGAGAACGACTCGATGCCGTCCGAACTCGACGAGTTGCGCCGGCGGATCATGCAGTTGCAGATCGAGCGCGAGGCCCTGCGCAAGGAGTCCGACGAGGCCAGCAGGCACCGCCTCTCGGCCCTGGAGAAGGACCTTGCCGAGATGCAGGCCTCGTACGACGCCCAGCACGCCCTCTGGAACAACGAACACCAGTTGCTCAAGGAAATCAAGGCGATCAAGGAGAGGACGGAAGCCAAGCGGACCGAGCTCGACCAGGCCCAGCGGGCGGGCGACCTCGAGCGGGCGGCGCGGATACAATACGGCGAGATGCGCGAGTTGGCGGCCGAAGCGGCCAAGGCCGAGCAGAAACTCTCGGATATGCAGGCCGGCGGGGGGCTGATAAGCGAGGAGGTGACGCCCGAACACATCGCCGAGGTCGTCGCCAAGTGGACGCACATCCCGGTTACGCGCCTCATGGAGTCCGAGCGCGAGAAGCTCATCGGCATGGAAGATCAGCTACGCAAGCGCGTGGTGGGGCAGGACGAGGCCCTGCGGGCCGTCGCCGACGCCGTCAGGCGCAGCAGGGCAGGGCTGAGCGACCCGCGCAGGCCCATCGGCAGCTTCCTGCTGCTGGGGCCAACAGGCGTCGGCAAGACCGAACTGTGCAAGGCCCTGGCCGAACTGCTGTTCGACACCGAGGACGCCATGATCCGGATCGACATGAGCGAGTTCATGGAGCAGCACTCAGTGGCCAGGCTCATCGGCGCGCCGCCCGGCTACGTCGGCTACGAGGAGGGCGGCCGGCTCACCGAGGCCGTGAGGCGAAAACCGTACAGCGTGATCCTCTTCGACGAGATCGAGAAGGCCCACAAGGACGTCTTCAACGTGCTGCTCCAGGTGCTCGACGACGGCAGGCTCACCGACGGGCACGGGCGCACCGTCGACTTCAAGAACACCCTGATCGCGATGACGTCCAATATCGCCTCGCAGTTCGTACAGGACCTCTCGGAGCACAACGCCGAGCAGTGGGAGATCGAGGCGAGGCTCAAGGACGCGCTGAAGCAGACTTTCCGCCCGGAGTTCCTCAACCGCATCGACGAGACGGTCGTGTTCCACTCGCTGAGCAAGGAGCACCTGGCTGCAATCGCCGAGATCCAGATCGCCGACCTGGCCAAGCGGCTGGCGGAACGGAAGATCACGCTGGAGGTCACCGCTACGGCCAAGCTGCTCATCGGCGAGCTCGGCTACGACCCGACGTTCGGCGCCCGCCCGATGAAGCGGCTGATCCAACAGGAGTTGGAGAACCCGCTTGCAACGAAGATCCTCACCGGCCAGGTCGAAGCCGGCCAGCATGTCATAGTTGATGCCCAGGCCAAGGGCTTTGTCTTCCGCATAGGCCGGCATCCGCGGGCCGAGGCGACGGTAGTAGACGACACCGACACTCCGGCCGGGAAGGTCGAGGGGGAGTAACGGCAGGAGGACGGAAGAAAGGTTGTCACATGGGTTGGATAGAGTCTATAGGTGGCGGCGCAGTAGGTGGCGCACTGGAGAAGTTCAGACTCGCCTGTAGTCAAACGCTTTTCGAGCATCAGACCCGCTTCGGCAAGGCTCACGAAAGGCGCATGAAGGCAATTGAGAGCATCTGTCTTGCACTACGGCAGGCGCATGTATGCTTCAGCAGTCTCGTCAAGGTGCTCGATTCTTCGGAGGCCCCGCCAATGGATGAGAAGGAGAGCCTGGCAAAGGGGGCATTCAAGAGGTTGCACGAATCTTTTACACGACATCGGGTTTACCTGGAGAGAGACATTTGTGATGAGATTGATGGGTTGCTACGTGAGCTCAAAGAGGTATATGGTCTATGGGACGAGCAATTGCACGGTGATCCGGGTAGGCAGACGACGGACAGTAGGTATCCCCTGGGTGAGGCGAAATCAATTGTTCAGACGAAGGTGCCGCTAATCATTGCCAAACTTGAACACCGCTTCCGGGTGATTCTGGGGATTGAACGCGGTGAACAGAACTAAGCCCGACGGATGAATCCGCGCGAGTGCATAACGGGCTTTTCTCAGGGCCGGAGGCCCGTTTGCGAATAGCCGCGCGGCGCAAGCCCGTGGTATGATGCCCACCCAACCGATGGAGCCCCGAAGCGGGGCGATTGAAAGGGGCTACCATGGGACACACGCATTCCGAAATCCTGATTCACGTTGTCTTTGGCACCAAGGGGCGGCAGCGCACGATCCACGACCAACTCCGACCGCGGTTGTGGGACTACATGGGCGGAATCGCCAGGCAGGAGTTCGCGGGCATACTGAAGGTCGGCGGCACGGACGATCATATTCACGGGCTCCTGCGTCTGCGCCCTGACATGTCCGTTGCCGAGGCGATGGCAAAGTGGAAGAGCCTTTCCAGCGGGTGGGTCCACCGGGAGTTTCCCGAATGCCGTGCTTTCGCGTGGCAGAGCGGATACGGGGCGTTCAGCGTCAGTTCGGGCCGGAAGGACGGGGTAGTCTCCTACATCGAAAACCAGGCCGAGCACCATCGAACCATGACTTTCGAGGAAGAGTTCGTGAGCCTGTTGGCCAGGGCCGGCATACCGTATGACCCGAAGTACTTGTGGGCGGATGATTGACGACGGTATGCGGGGAATGTCGGCGGCAGTCGCCCCGCTGGGGCTCCTCTGGGATTGGTGGCCCGTACCACGGGCTTGTGCCGCGTGGCTATTGGCAGGACGCCCTTCGGGCTAAGAGAACACGGTGCTTATGCCGACGGGCGGTGCGTTGGCGGCGGGGATGGTCCGATGTTCAAGTTAGCCCCGGCGGTCAACGTCCTGGCGGGGCGTTGGTGGCAGTGAAGATCCGTTCGGTTATTCGACAAAAAATCCGATATTTCCGATATGGGGGCTTGAACTTCGTAGGGTGATCGCCGTATAATACGTAGTGGTGACAGGGCTCACAAGAGACACGGCGTCCGGGAGAGAGGAAGAATTGCAGGCTTTTTCGTGTTTCTTATGAGAAGTTGCCTTTTTCTGTCCCCGCGCCTAGCTTTCAGAGTATTATAATAATTCCCAGACAAGTCGGTTCCAACGGATGGCCAAGTGATGTGAACGGGGCCATCCTGAGATTAACCGGAAGGTGGGTAGTACGATGGCAGGCTATACCGGCGGAATACCGGGTTTTGCTGATCAGGGCCCATTGGCTGGAGCGGCATGGGACATGGTGATCCGGGCCGACCCGTCCGACATTCTGAAATCCAAGCCTATCCTGGACTTGGTGGAGCTTGGCGGCATCCCCAGCAATCACTTGCTCATAAAGGGCATGGTTGTACGCGGCAGCGGTCACGTGCCGCTGGTTGACGCCCGCATGCCTCTTTCGTTGGGTATGGCCAAGAGGCCGGAAGTCGTCTGCGCCCTGATCGTGGACATAGAGGGCGTGGAGGTGGGGCTGATCGTCGGCGGGGTGGTATCGGCGTAGTTCAAGGACTTATGATTCGTTGAAAGCCCGTGTAGACGTTGAATCGCCCCGCTCGGGCGAATCCGACGAGCGTCAGGCCGAACTTGCGGGCAAGGTCGATGGCCAGTGCCGTGACCGCGCCCCGGCCGACCACTATCGGCACACGCGCCGCGATTGCCTTGGAGACCATCTCCGCCGACAGCCGGCCCGTGGTGAGGATGAGCTTGTCGGACGTGTCCAGCCCGTCGAGCACGGCCCGGCCGATCACCTTGTCGAACGCGTTGTGCCGCCCTATGTCCTCGGCGACGATGAGCAGTTCCGCGGCGCTTGCCAGTGCGCAGGCGTGGACGCCGCCGGTGCTCTTCCAGAGGTCCATGGCGCCCAGAAAGCCGCGGACCAGCCCCAGCAGCGCCTCGGCGCCCACCTCCAGGCCGAGGGCAACGCTCTGGTACGCCTCGGGGTTCAACTGGGCCGACGTGCCCCCGCCCCCGCAGCCGGTGCCCCACGTCCAGCGACGGCGGATGGCGTCCAGGGCGTCGGGATCGAACCGCCCGCGCACGCGGACGGTCCGCCCGGCCGGGTCGATCTCCACGCGCTGGACCTCGCCGCGGCTGCGCAGGGCGCCCTCGCCGCGAAGGAAACCCACCGCCAGTTCCGGCAACTGGCGCGGCAGGCACAGAAGGGCCATGCGGAGCTCGTTGTCGTTGACGAGAAGCTCGACTCGGGCCTCGGCGACGACCTGGTCGTCCATGGCTGTGAATTGCCCGTTGGCGTACTGGCGGATCGCGCAGTGGCCAGTGGGTTGGGCGGCGTCCACTTCCCGGTCGGTCATGGCTGGGCCTTTCGATAAAACGGCTGCCTTGCGATTGCACAGACGATACGCTTTGTGGCCGCGCCGATCAAGGCCCCCGGGGAGTGTAGGCTTCAGGCCCCTGAGGCTGTCAGAATACTCTCTCGGCAGGGATCAGGGGATGCACGGGATAAAGAAACGGCGAAGTCAGCCACAGATGAACGCAGACCAACGGTCCCTTCGGGATGAACGCGGATAGAGGGACGTTCATCAGCACTGCTTGGACCTTTCGGTGGCTCGTGCCGGTTTCAAAGGGCTGAAAGCATCGCTTTTGAGGAAACAGTGGGCTATCATGTGCGTTGAGAAACCTTCGTACGCTCGGCCCATTGCCAGGCTCCTGTTTCCTCAAAAGCGATGCCCTCTTGCCGCCGGGGAGGATCGGGGCAAATCCAGCAAGCACCGAAAACTATCTGCGTTCATCATTATTGCTATAAACATCCGTATCCCCTGCATCCCCTGCATCCCTGCAAAGACAATCACCGGACAGCCTCGATTGTAGGCTACCGGCTCCCGCCGCGGGCGACAGGCCCAAACAGGCACAAGTTGTACCAGAGAAACATATTATCCCCGCTTGCGTGACGCCGCCGGCAAGCGTAGACTTTGCGGCCTGTTTGCATTGACAGTGCCGGCGCATCCTGGCAGCAAAGGCGAGAGCGCCGTGCAGGCGAAGAAGAGAAGAGATGAGAGAAGTAGCTGAAGTTGAACCAGGAGACTCATAATGGCCCCGTCAGTTCCGTCCGACATTGACATTTCCCGCGCCGCGACTCCCAAGCCGATTACCGAGATCGCCGCCAGGGCGGGCATTGCGCAGGAGTTCCTCGAGCCTTACGGCAGCGTAAAGGCGAAGGTCAAGCTGGACATCCTCCGGGTGCTGGCGGACAAGCCCAACGGCAAGTACGTCGACGTTACCGCGATCACGCCCACGCCGCTGGGCGAGGGCAAGACCACCACGAGCGTCGGCCTGACACAGGCGCTGGGGCTGATCGGCAGGAAGGTCTTCCTGTGCATTCGCCAGCCGTCGATGGGCCCGACGTTCGGCATCAAGGGCGGCGCCGCCGGCGGCGGCTACAGCCAGGTCATTCCGATGGAGGAGTTCAACCTTCACCTGACCGGCGACATTCACGCGGTGAGCATTGCCAATAATCTCCTTGCGGCCGCGATCGACGCGAGGGTCCGCCACGAACTGCGTCCCGGCTGGGAGGCCAAGGGCCTGGGGACGCTGGAGATCGACCCGGAGACCATCACCTGGCGGCGGGTATTGGACGTGAACGACTCGGCCCTGCGTTTCATCGAGACCGGGCAGAGCGACGACTGGATGGACGGCCCGCGGCGCAAGACCGGCTTCGACATCGCCGTGGCGTCGGAGATCATGGCCATTCTGGCCCTTGCCACCGACGCCAGGGACATGCGCAAGCGTCTCGGGCGGATCATCGTCGGCATGAACCGCAAGGGCGACCCGGTGACGGCGGAGCAACTGGGCTGCGCCGGGGCGATGATGGTGCTGATGAAGGACGCGATCAAGCCGAACCTGATGCAGACTATCGAGGGCCAGCCCGCGTTCGTTCACGCCGGCCCGTTCGCCAACATCGCCCAGGGCAACAGTTCGATCGTCGCCGACCGCATCGCGCTGAAGCTTGCCGAGTACGTCGTTACCGAGAGCGGCTTCGGTGCGGACATCGGCATGGAGAAGTTCTTCGACATCAAGTGCCGCGTCAGCGGGCTTAGGCCCAACTGCGTGGTGGTCGTCGGCACGATCCGGGCCCTTAAGATGCACGGCGGGGGGCCTCAGGTCACCCCGGGCAAGCCCTTGCCGCAGGAGTACCTCAAGGAGAACATCGAGCTGCTCGAGAAGGGCGCCTGCAACCTTGCGCGGTGCATCGAGATCGCGCGCATGTACGGCGTGCCGGTGGTGGTGGCGATCAACCAGTTCCCGGCCGACACCAAGGCGGAGTTGGAGCTTGCCTGCAAGGCGGCCGAGAAGGCCGGGGCCGAGGCCGCCGTCGTGGCAAACCACTGGGCTTTGGGCGGCAAGGGCGCCGCGGCCTTGGCCGAGGCCGTCGTGGCGGCCTGCGAGAAGCCCTCGAACTTCCGCCTGCTTTATCCCGACGAGTTGTCCATCAAGGAGAAGATCGAGACCATCTGCAAGAAGGTTTACCTGGCCTCGGCCGTCAAGTACGAGCCGCTGGCCGAGAAGCAGATCGCCTCGTACGAAAGGGCGGGCCTGGGCCATCTGCCGATCTGCATGGCCAAGACGCACCTGTCGCTGAGCCACGACCCGACGGTGAAGGGCGTGCCGAAAGGCTTTACCGTGCCGGTCCGCGAGGTCCGCGCCGCGGCGGGGGCGGGATTCCTCTACCCGCTGCTGGGGGCGATGCGGACCATGCCCGGCCTGCCGAGCCGCCCGGCCTTCATGGACATCGACCTCGACGAGAACGGGCAGGTCGTGGGAATGTTCTAGATAACCATCGCCTCACCGGGCATGAGGAGCACGCCCCGGCAGTCGGACTCGCTGACGAACTGCCGGGCGTCGGACTCCGAGCCGACGATGTCGCCCCAGTGGTAGGGCACGGCCGCCGTGCAGCCTATGGCTTTGCAGGCCCTGGCGGCCTCGGCGGCGTTTAGGGTGTAGATCCCGCCGACGGGCAGCAGGGCGACGTCCACTTCCTGGAGCCGGCTCATCTCGGGGATGAAGTCCGTGTCGCCCGCGTAGTACACGCGTTTGGCGTCGATGGTCAGCACGACGCCGATCCAGTTGTTGGACTTGGGGTGGAACGCCTTGCCGACGTTGTATGCCGCGACGGCCTCGACGGTCACGTCCTTTATGGTCATGCTGTCGCCGGGCGTGACGGCGTTGGCGGCACGGAGCCTGGCCACCACGTCGCCGGGCGCCACGATGGCGGTGTCGGCCTTGGAGACCCTCTTTATGTCATCGGGCGAGAAGTGGTCGTGGTGGCTGTGGGAGATCACGACGATGTCCGCGTCGTGCGGCGATGTCTTGAGCTTCCACGGGTCGATGTACGCCACTGCCTCGGCGCCGGCGATGCGGAAACTGGCGTGGCCCAGCCATTTGATCTCGACGGGCATGTCAGACTCCTTTGCTTTGGCGGCTCAGGACGCCGGCTGGCCGCAGCGGCGGCGAGCGCGCTTCCAGTCGGCGAGGGCCTGGCGGACGGCGTCTTCGGCAAGGCGAGAACTGTGCTGCTTGTCCGGCGGCAGCGACAGCCGCTCGGTGACGTAATCGCCGCTGAAGCCCTCGGCCTCTTGTACGTTTCTGCCGCGGAGCCACTCGGTAGTGACGGACCCGGCCGCAATGGCGGCCGAGCAGCCGAACGTCTTGAACATCGCCCGCGAGATTCGCCCCCGCCCGTCGACCTCGATCTGGAGCCGCATCACGTCGCCGCATTCGGCAACCCTCGCCGTGCCCGTGCCCACGCGCCTGCTTCGCCGGTCCAGCGACCCGACGTTCCGCGGGCGGGTGAAGTGCTCCATCAATTCCGGGCTGTGGTTCGGTTCCATGTCTTATTCTAGGCGCTTGGGGTCGATTCCCTCGCGGGCAAGCTCGTAAAGCGGGCTGATGGCCCGAAGCTCCCGCACGGCGCGGACTGTCGCCTCGACGGCGAAGTCGATCTCTTCGGCGGTCGTCGGCCGGCCCAGGCTGAAACGAATGGCCGCGTTGGCCAGGGCGTCCGACACGCCCATCGCCTTCAGGACGTGGCTGGGCTCGCGAGACTCGCTCCTGCAGGCCGAGCCGGATGACACGGCCAGGCTGCTCAGTTTCATCTTCAGCGCCTCGCCCTCGACGTACGCGAAGGACAGGTTGGCCGTGTTGCAGAGGCGCCTTGTGGCGTGCCCGTTTTGTTGAACGTCGGGCAGTTGGCTGCGTATGCCCGCATCGAGCCGGTCGCGGAGGGCGCCGAGGCGCTCGACGTCGGCGGCCATATCGCGCTTGGCGATTTCGGCCGCGGCGCCGAGGCCGACGATTCCCGGCACGTTGAGGGTGCCGCTTCTCATGCCTCGCTCGTGCCCGCCGCCATGGATCTGCGCCGCCAGGCGCACACGCGGGCCGCGGCGGCGAACGTAAAGGCACCCGCAGCCCTTGGGGCCGTAAACCTTGTGGGCGGAAAGGCTCAGAAGGTCCACGCCCATCGCCTCGACGTCCAGCGGGATTTTGCCGGCCGCCTGGGTGGCGTCGGTGTGAAGAAGCACGCCGCGTTTCTTGGCTATCTTCCCGATCTCAGCCATGGGCGCCAGCGTCCCGGTCTCGTTGTTGGCGGCCATGATGGAAATAAGAACGGTTTGGTCGGTTATGGCGGCCTCGACCTGTTCGGCCTCGATCCAGCCCGTTTCGTCGACGGGCAGGTACGTCACCTGCCAGCCCGCCTGCTCCATAACGGCGCAGACCTCCAGCACGGCCCTATGCTCGGTGCGGCACGTAATCAGGTGCCGGCCTCGGTCGCGGTACATCTCGCAGACGCCCTTGATTGCCAGGTTGTTGCTCTCGGTGGCGCCGGAGGTCCAGATTATCTCCTGGGGCGTGGCGCCGATAAGTTCGGCCAACTGTTGGCGTGCCACCTCGACGGCGGCTTCCGCTTTCCAGCCGAAGGCGTGGCTGCGGCTGGCGGGATTGCCGAAGTCCTCGCGGAAAAACGGCATCATCGCCTCCAGGGCCCGCTCGTCGACTGGTGTTGTGGCGTTGTAGTCCAGGTAGATAGGCAGTTTAGGCGTCATCCTCGGTTTCCTTAGGCCCGTCGTCCGCCCCGCTACCCGCGGAGGCCAGACGCGAGATTCCGCTTCGCCTGCTCATAATGTCCGCAAGAGTCACGTTTTGCAAGAAGTCTCTGAGCTTGCGGTGCACGCGATGCACGGGATCGCCGTGAGGGCAGGTCTCGGCGTCCGGGCACGGCTGACCCGGCGGCATGGGCGACAGGCCGGGGTTCCCATCTCCGCGCTTGCAGCGAGCATCTTCCACGGGGCCTTCAATCTCGTCCAGCAGCGGGCCCAGAATTATATCCTCAGGCCGGCGCGCAAGAATGTACCCGCCGCCGGATCCGCGCACGGACTTGACGTATCCGGCTGCGCAAAGGCGCTTCATGACGTTCATCACCAGGGAGACCGGCAGACTGTTCGCGTCGGCGATCTCGCGAGCGGAGGCCCTTTGCCCGCCGCGGCGGGCAAGATGCGCCATTGCGATCAGGCCGTATGAGGCCCTTCTTGTCAGAGACAGCATCGCCGGTCCTTAGTGGCCCCTCCATATCCGCTATAGCGCCATGGAGAGGGCGAAATCAAGCGGCGGGGGAACAAAAAGAAGGTCCGCAAAGAAAGGCGAATCCCAAAGCAGCATCACCCCTGTATATTCCTGGGCATCGGAGAGAACCAATAGGTCCTATGAGACCCATAGGACCCATGATGTCTATCCCTGAGCACCGGGGTTGAACAATCCGCCTGTCGGGGGGGCGATCATGTGGGCGTCATTGAAGAATGTCACGGCCTCTTCCACGGAGCGGAAGATTCTGGTGGCGGTCTCGCTGACGAAGGGGGATGGCTCGACCCGCGGCCGCCAGATGACGAAGACCTCGCGGGTGGCCTCGTGGGCGTGCTGGAGTTCGCGTTCGACGCCGCTGGAGAGTCCAGGCCGGCCGTCGTCGAGCTCGGGTATGATCGAGATTATCATTTCGGCCTGGTCGATGAGCTTGAAGTCCCGGGCGTAGATTTGCCCGTCGATGTCGGGGATTATGCCGACGACCTCGGCGGCCTCCAGCGCGACTTCTTGGCTTGGCGGCCCGGCCTCGATTGTCCTCTGCCCGGCCTCGACGGCCCGCAGGGCCTGCGTGCAGAGAACCTTTTCCTCGACGTCGCCCGGGTCGAAACACAGGAAGTGCCGCTTCATCGTCCGGCGGAAACTTTCGATCTCCGCCGGCACGCTGGACAAGCCGTCCACGTGCGACATCGGGAAGCTCAGGTATGCCTTTCGCGGCTGGGGGCGGTCCAGCAGCCGCGCCAGGGCCTCCGCCGGAGAGCCTTGCGGCGACAGAGCGTCCGCCCCCCGCGCCAGGATGTAGAACTGCCCGTGCCCGCCGAGGATCTGGCTGAGCAGCTCGGTGGCCAGGATCTCCTCCTCGCGCCAGACCATCAGGTCCTTGAGCGTGTGATCGGCGTGGCCGTCGCGCGCCAGGCGGTAGTGGATGCGGTCCACGTTGTCCACGAGCGTGACGTACAGGTCGGCGTCGAGGGCCTTCATCTGGTCGTAGTCGAAGGCGTAGAAGAGCCCGTGCCGCCAGCGGAACGTCGCGTGGGTGTTGACGATCACGTTGCCGGACTGCCGGCACGTCGCCAGCACGTCCTTGAACACGCTGCGGCGGATGCTCCGCAGGCGCGACAGGGGCAGGTCAAGTATTCGCCCGGCCGCAACGTCCGGGGCCTCGGCGTACATCATGTCGCCGACGTTGCACAACGTAACCTCGTTGCCGCGGTCGGCGGCTATGCCGACGGCCTGCTGAAGGAAGCTTTTCTTGTCCAGCCCGACTTGTCCGGTAACCACTATGCGCATGAGACCACTGTAGCGTGCGGCCCTGAATGAATCAACGCCGCGAACGTCACGCCGCGAACGTCTCGCGCAGAGGTCGCAGAGAGTGCAGAGACGGAGAGGAAGCGAAGACAGATCGGCAATGATGAACACAGACCCACGGTCCCTTCGGGGTGAACGCAGATAAGAGGCCGAGTCTTTGAGAAGCGTCGGCGAAGGCTTGCCCTTTGGAGTGCGGCGACAAGCCCTGCGAAGCCCGCCGTAGCTTTAGCGCAGGAGGGGCGAAGCAGGGCGCCCTCGCCGCTTTTGCTCGGCAGAGTAAGAGACTCTCGATCACGATGCATGCTCCGGGCGCGGAGGGCTGTCGTAAGAGTGGCGAGCCAACGAAGACACAGGGGGCCGCCCAGCGAAAGCGGCGAGGTCGGCTCGACTTCCTGCTTCGCCGAGGCTTCGCAGGACAAGCCGCCGGGCCTCATCGCCGCACTCCAAAGGCTAGCGCTTATCGCGGCGTTCTACCGCAGTCCGACATGAGCCTTCGGCTCACCCGATGACACGAAAAGCCGAGGACGAGAACGAGGACGAGAACGAGGACGAGGGCACTTCGCTCCGCTTTCCTGGTTCCTAATTCCTGGTTCCAGGTTCCGTCGTTGTCTTTTTGACCGGCTACCGGCTACGGGCCACCCTGGTTCGCTGAAGCTACCCAGGGCTGCGCCGGCTACTGTTTGCCTGTCTTCTGCGCCAGTGCCTTGTCGAGGGTGCCTTCGAGGTCCTGGCGGGCGTTGTCGGAGAAGATTCGCCCGTCCTTGCCGATCACCCATATGCTGGGAATGCCCTCGACGCCGTATTGCCGGGCCGTGGGATCCTGCCAGTACTTGCCGCTGTAGGACTGGGGCCAGGGCATCTCGTTCTTGGTTACGAAGTCGATGAGGTGCTGTTTCTGGTCCGGCTTGTCGAGGCTGACGCCCACGAAGGCGACGCCCTTGTCCTTGTATTCGGCGTAGACCTTCTTCATGTGCGGCAGTTCCCTGACGCACGGCCCGCACCACGTGGCCCAGAAGTCGACCACCACGACCTTGCCCATCAGGTCGTCGGGCAGGCTGAGCTTCTTGCCGTCGGTGAGGGTCAAGTCGGCGACGAACTTCGGATGCCGCCCAACGTGCCTGAGGTACATGTTGGTCTGCGGGTCCTCGGAGTACTGCTTTTCCATCTTGTCCAGAAGCTCGGTGTCCATGGCATCGAGCTTGGCCTCCTTGGCGAGTTGGGAGGCCCGGACCAGCGACAAAGCCGTCGCGCCGGTCTTGGCGTAGCGGTCGATAAATGCCTGAATCTGCTGTTGGGCGTCCTTGGCGGCCTCGCCGCCGGTTGGCGCGACCACATCGAGCGTCATGAAGTAGTCCGGCGTGACCTTTGCCGCGGCCGGGGCGTTGGAGGCGAGGATTCGCTTGGATATCTCCTGGCGCAGGGCCTTGGCGTCGGCCTCGGGCTGGTACCTTGCGATGAAGTCGGCCGCCACCAGCATCCGCCGCTGGACCTCGTAAAGGTTCGGCGCCTTGGGGTACTTGGCCTCGAGGCCTTGGCCGAACTTGATCACCTCCCGCATCTGCCGGGCCTGGATGACGATAGCCTCCTGTTGGCTGGTGGGCTGCTCCTTCGCCCGGAACGTCTGTTCCAGCTCGGCGATGGCGCTCTGCGGGACGTTTGCATCCGCCGGCGCCGTGGCGGGCTTGGTATCAGGCTCGGCCGTGGCAGGCAGAGGCGAGGCCGCAAGCAAAAGGCCGGCAAGCAGAAGGCCCGCCAACAGCCCGGCCGACAATACTCGTGTACGAGACATTTCATTGGCTCCTGATAGAGTTAGACTGTCCATGCACCACATTCTACGGGCGCAAGGCCGCATTATAGACCGCGGCGCGGCGGGGGCAAAAGGAATGTGCGCCAATCAGTAGGTCAGGTTTCGGCGCGGGGAGGCGGTGAAGACAAGCGGGCTGTTTTGCCCATCGATGGTGAAGTAGGTCGTGCATATCACCCGCTGCGTGCACCATTGGCCCTGGGCGTTCTGCACGGTCTTATACGTGATGAAGAAGCCCGTCAGCCTGATCTCGGTGGAGGAATCGAAGAGCGTCTCCGTGGTGTTCTTGCCGCTGTCGGCGTAGCTCCGGCTGTAGGTAAGCTTCTCCTGGATCGAGTCGTAGTTGTAAGTGATCGTCTGAAGGCCTGCGGCGTTGGCGGGGGGAGTGATGACGACCTTGGAGGCTCCGGCGTTGTAATCGACGCTCACTGCCTGGCGGATCTCGCGCTGCATTCGCATCGCCAGCGAGCGGGCGGCCTGGTTGACGGCCGCGGCGTTGATGTTCTGCTGGTAGGTGTCCATCGAGGCCCGCATGGCAAGGGCGACCGCCGTCAACAGAATAGACACCAGCAGCAGGGACATGAGCAGTTCGACGATTGTAAAGCCGCCTCTGCCGGCGGGGACGCTAGGTTGATGTCGTTGTCTTGCGTTCATGGCTGTGGCTTTCGACTTCAGGCTGCGTTTAGTACTCTCCCGGCTTCTTGGTCACCAGCCAGCCGCTGCTGACGACGAGCTTGTTGTGGTGCTTGACGTCGACGTTGACGTAGATGACATCGCTCGTGCCGTCCGCGACGGTGCTGCTCAGTTCGTTGGGGTCTCGCCAGGTCATGGTGATGGTCTGGCTCCAGGTCGGCAGGACGCTGATGGCGAAGCCCAGACCGTCCCGCGGCGGGCAGTAGGTGACGTTCATCAGGTCGTCCAGGTCGTCCACCCATACCTGCGGGTCGGACCCGTCGGGCCCCGGCGGGTTGTCGCGGTCGCCGACGTCCTGGTCGCGAAACGGCAGGCTCAGCGTCCACTCGCGGGTTTCCTGGGCAAGCAGTTCCGCCTGCGTGAGTTTCGTCCCGGCGTCGTTGACGCGCGTGTTGGACGCCGCCGAAACCATCATCGCCGTCAACGCCAGGCCCACCAGGATGGTCGCAACCGCCACTTCAATGAGCGTGAATCCTCCGCGGCCGGGCCTTGCTGTCTTGACTTTCATGGTGTTTCCTCTCCTTCGCCAGGGTCATGTCAATGCTTGGTCATGATCGTCGAGAGCTTGAAGATCGGCAGCAGGACGCTGGCGACGATGACGCCGACGATGCCGCCCATGGCGATCATCATTATCGGTTCGATCATGCCCGTGACGGTCTTGATGGTGGCCTTGAGTTCCCGTCCGTAGAATTCCGAGACGTCCTGTAGGACGTTTCCGAGGTTGCCTGACTCTTCGCCGGCCGAGACCATCTGCACGACGTTCGAGGGCAGCAGAGTCTGGTTTTTCAGGGGCTCGACGATCTTCCCGCCCTCCTTGACCGATTCGTGGACCTTGCGCCACAGCTCCTTGTGCAGGGTGTTTCCGACGACGTCGGAGGTGATGTTGAGCGTTTCGAGCATCGGCACGCCGGCACTGACCAGTTCGCCGAGGGTGCTCAGGCCGTTGGAGATGTAGACTGCCCGGAACATCTTGCCCATCAGGGGGACCTTGAGCTTGAAGGTGTCCAGCGCCCGCCGCCCGACGTCCGTGCGTTTGAATATGATGAAGCCCGCGATCAGTGCCGCCAGGACCAGCAGTATCAGCCACCAGTACCCGATGAGGAAGTTGCTGAGGCCCATGACGAACACCGTTATGCCGGGCAGGTACTTCTCCTTGCCCTTGAACAGCGGCATGAGCCTGGGCAGGACGAACGTCAGCAGCACGACGGTGGTCGCCACGGCCATCACGCCGATGATGCACGGGTAGATCATCGCGCCGACGACCATTCGCCGGGTGTCGGCCTGCTGGTCGAGGAACTCGGCCAGGCGTTCGAGCATCCGCCCGAGGTCGCCGGACATTTCCGACGCGCGGACCATGTTGACGTACAGGGGGCTGAAGACCTTGGGGTGCTTGGCCAGGGCGTCGGAGAACGGCTGGCCGGCCTCGACGTCCGCCTTGACCTGGTGGATTATGGCGCGGAACTTGGCGTTCTTCACGCCGTCGCCTATGCCGCTGATGGCGTTGCGGATGTTGATGCCGGCCTTGATCATCACCGACAACTGGTTGGTGAAGGCCGTAACGTCCCGCAGGCCCGGTCCCATCTCGAAGCTCATGGTCCGCAGGCGGTCCATCGCCCCGGCGACTCCTCCGGCAAGGGGGGCTATGCTGACCAGCACGCCGCCCTGGGCTCGGACGATCGCCGTGGCGTCCAGAAGGCTCTGGGCCTGAATCGTCCCGGCCACCACCTGGCCCGATTGTGCCTTCAACTCGTACTTGTATGCCGGCATTGCGTTGTTCCTACGCGCTGAGGGCCCTGTGCAGCGCCTCCGGCCGGGCCGCCTTGGCTATGGCGTCTTCCCAGCTTATCGCGCCGTTGAGGTAGAGGTTCTTTATCGAGTCGTCCAGCGTGCACATCCCGCGCTGGCGGTTGGTCTCGATGATGTTCGGTATCTCGTGGATCCGGTTCTCGCGGATGCAGTTGCGGACCGCGGCGTTGCAGACCATGATCTCGCAGGCGGGGACCATGCCCGGCATGTCCTGGCGTTTGAGCAGGGTCATGCTGACGACCGCCTGGAGCGTGTTCGAGAGCATCGCGCGGATCTGGTTCTGCTGGGCCGGGGGGTATGCGTCGATGATGCGCTCGATGGTCTGGTGGGCGTTCTGCGTGTGAAGCGTGCTGAGCACGAGGTGCCCGGTCTCGGCGGCGGTGATGGCGGCGGCGATGGTCTCGAGGTCGCGCATTTCGCCGACGAGGATGATGTTCGGGTCCTGCCGCAGGGCGTGCCTCAGCCCGCTGGCGAAGCTCGGCACGTCGGTGCCGAGCTCGCGCTGCTCGATCACGCAGCGGTTGGAGTGGAAGAAGTACTCCACGGGGTCTTCCAGCGTGATGATGTGGTGCTGGTACCGGCGGTTCATGGAGTCGATCATCGACGCCAGGGTCGTGCTCTTTCCGCTGCCTGTCGGCCCGGTCACCAGCACCAGCCCTCGCGGCATGTCGCAGAAGCTCGCCACTATGGGAGGCAGGTTCAGCGTCTTGAGTTCCGGCACCTTGTCCGCGATCGCGCGGAAGGCGATGGCGACGTCGTTCTTCTCGTAGTGGGCGTTGACGCGGAACCTCGCCACTCCGGACACCTCGAATGAGAAGTCCACGTCGCGCTTCTGCCTGAAGGTCTCCAGCCTGTCGGGCGGGACCATGTCCTTCAGGAACTGCTCGGTCACGTCGCGCCCGACGGTGTCCAGGCCCGGCGCGGCCTTGAGCACCGTGTGGATGCGGAACTGGGGCCCCAGCCCGGGAACCAGGTGCACGTCGCTTGCGCCGGCCTGAAACGCGGTTGTCAGAATCTGCTCCAGGTATCCCATTATTCGCTAACCTCCGGTCACGCCTCGGTGACCCGCAATACCTCTTCGACCGTTGTCAGGCCCTGGCTGACCTTCATAAGCCCGTCCTCGCGCAGGGAGCGCATCCCGGCGGCGCGGGCGGCGTCGCGAAGCTCGTTGAGCGTCGGGCTCGTCGAGATGATCCGCCGCATGTCGTTGTCGACTAGGAGGAACTCGTATATTCCGACCCGGCTGCGATAGCCCGTGCCGCGGCACTTGTCGCAGCCTCGCCCGTGCCAGAGCTTGGCGGGGTCCGAGCCGTTCTTTCGCAGGTACGCCGCCAGGCCGTCGGGCACGTCGGTCATCTGCTCCTTGCACTCCGAGCAGATCCGCCTCACCAGCCGCTGGGCGAGTATCCCGTTGACCGACGCGCTTATGAGAAACGGCTCGACGCCGATGTTCATCAGGCGAGTCACGCTCGACGGCGCGTCGTTGGTGTGAAGCGTGCTGAGCACCAGGTGTCCGGTAAGCGCCGCCTGGATCGCTATGCGGGCGGTCTCCTGGTCGCGGATCTCGCCGACCATTATCACGTCCGGGTCCTGCCGCAGCAGGCTCCGCAGCGCGGCGGCGAACGTCATGCCGATCGCCTCGTGGACGTTCACCTGGTTGCAGAAGTCCAACTCGTACTCGACGGGGTCCTCGACCGTGGAGATGTTCAGGCGGTCGCCGTCCATGATCCGCAGGCCGGAATAGAGCGTCGTGCTCTTGCCGCTGCCGGTCGGGCCGGTGACCAGGACTATGCCGTGCGGCTGGAGGATCTGCTCCTTGAAGGCCTCGAGCGTCTCCGGCAGGAATCCGAGATTGGCCAGGCCCACCTGCGTGCTTCTGGGGTCGAGGATCCTTATGACGCACTTCTCGCCGTGGATGACCGGCAGGATGCTGACGCGAAGGTCCACGCACCTGCCGTGCACCGTCGCCCGGACCCTGCCGTCCTGGGGCAGGCGGCGCTCGGAGATGTCAAGGTTGGCCATGATCTTCAGGCGGGAGATGATGGCCGAATGCATCCTGGCCGGGGGAGCGGTCTGATCGAACAGCACGCCGTCTATGCGGCAGCGAATGCGAAGCCGCGACTCGCCGGGCTCAATGTGTATGTCGCTTGCGCCCTCTCTGACCGCCAGGGAGATCAGGAAGTTCACGTACCGGATGACCGGGCTCTCGCCGGCCAGCATCTCCAGGTTCGCCACGTCCTCGTTGGGCGAGTCGACGACCTCGACGGTGTCCTCCGAGATGCCCTTGATGATCTCGTCGACCTGGTCGTTCGGGTCGGCCGAAAGGTCCTCGATGACTCGCAGTATGTCCCCCTGAGGCGCCACGGCGAGTTTGATCGGCCCGTCGATCCGCCTCTTTATGTCGTCTATCAGGAATATGTCCGCCGGGTCCGTCAGGGCCACCACGACGCCTTGCTCGCTCTTGCGGATCGGCAGGACCATCTTGGCCTTGCAATACGCCACCGGCAGCAGCCCGAAGGCCCGCTGCTCCACGTCGCCGGCGACGATGCGCAGGAACGGCAGCTTGAAGTACATTGCCACCGCCTGGAGGGCCTGAGTGGAGTCTATGACCTTTGCCTGGACCAGGATGTCCAGGGCGCTCATGCGCGGGTTGTCCTTGCGGCGCAGTTCGGCCTGTTCGATCTGCTCGACCGTCACCTGCCCGGTCTCCACCAGCAGGCGTTCCGGGCCGTGACGGGCGGCGTTTGGGTCCGCCGGCCGCCAGAGGACGTCGAACTCGGCCGCTTCGGCTCTCGGGCCCGAGGCCTCGGCCGGCTGACCCGACGGGTTTTTAGTCAACAGCGCCAAAACCGCCTCCAGAAATTCCCGCGGACAGCCTTAACGGGCCGCCCGCAAACGAGCTACCTGGGCAACTCAAGCACGTGCTTCCGGTCTCTCCACGTCAGTTCCACCTCTTGCGGACTTATCTTCGAGACGGTCCATCCTTTGATGTTCTGGCCGGTGCTGACGAGGTTGTTGGAGACCAGCGCCGCCGGGTACCTGCCTATCAACACGGATTGCAGCTTGAGCGTCTTTACCGCCTCCAAGGCCGCCTTGAGTTCGGCAGGGGCGCTGTCCTTGGGCTCTACTTCCTTGGGCACCACAACCGGCGCCGCCTCGACGACCTTCTCCTTGAAGACGAACGGATTGCGCGAGAGACGACTGCGGTCGACCTGCCTCTGCTTGGCGGCCGTGTAAAAGTCGTCCACGATGGCCTTGGCGTTGGTTCGCTGATCGAGCTCGCCGGCGCCTGGCTGGGCGTCCATCAGGTTCAGGGCGGCGTCAACCTTGGCGTAGACCAGGTTCTGCTCGCCCTTGGCCGCCTTTGGCCCGCCGCTATGGCCCAGGACGTACAAGGCCGCGAAGCCCGTGGCGTAGATGCCCAGCAGGACCAGGCTGCCTCGCGTCAGGAACGCATTGCGCCTGTGCTTGCCGGCGGCGGACGCCGGCGCCTGGTGCGGCTGGAGTTCCGCCGACATCCCCGGACCCTGCGTCGCCGGACCCTGCGTCGCCGGACCCTGCATCGCCGGGCCCGCTGGTTTCAACGTTGGTTCCGTTATCACGTCGCGCCCTTTCGGTTGGGCTGGTTCTCGAAGAAGATCGACATCATCAGAGAGGCCCTGATCTGGCCCTTCTTGACGTCACTGTTGTTGCTGGCGTCCGGCTCGAGCTTGATCTCGCGGACGCGCATGATTCGCGGCTGGGCCTCCAGGGCCAGCAGGAAGCCGTAGAAGCCCATGAAGTCGCCCACGAATTCCATCTTGATGGGCTGCTCGACCTGCGTCGCCCCCGCCGGAACAAACGGGCTGATGCCGTTGGACTTCGTGGCGTAAATGCCCTTGGTGGCCATGTCGTTGGCCTCCGCCAGCCGCCAGACCTCCTCGAGGACCTTGTCCATTTCCTTCTCGTTGGGCAGCTTGGACTGGAAGAACTGGATGGCCTTGTCGAGGTTGGAGATCTCCTCCTTGAGGTTGCCGATGGTGGCCGTGGCGCGGTTGATCTTCTGAAGCTGCCGCTGCTTGGCGGCGATGGCGAGCCGCATCTGCCGGTCTTCCCGGTCTCTCGGCAGGAACATGAAGTACCAGGCGCCCAGCACGATGCCCAGCAGCATCAGGATGAATGCGCCCTGTCTGGCCAATTCGCCTCGGTCGATGGTCATCGGCTCTCTCCCATGGACAGTTGGGCCGGCGTCTTGCCGGGGGTCTCGTCCGTCTGCCCCGCGCGGATGGCGTCCAGCACGTCGGCGTCAGGCTTGAGAATGATGGACAACTGGAACTCGCGTGTGCCCTTTTCCTTCTGATCGGCGGATTCCTTGCTGTAGGACAGGTCGACGACGTCCGTCAGCGGGTGAGCGGCCAGGCGGGCTATGAAACGGGCCACCTGGACGTCGGTGGCCGCTCTTCCGGTAACGCTCAGGGCCACCGACAACTGAGGCGCCTTTGTTTCGGCCGGGGGCTTCGCCGCTGCTGCCGCCGCCTTGCCCTTGGGCTTCTCGGCCTCGACTTCGCCAATCGTCTGAACCACCATCCGAACGGACCTGAGGCTCGCGCCCTCCGGCAGCGCGTTGGTCAGCATGGCCAGCAGGTAGCTTCGGGGCATTCGCTCCATGAGGGCGGCCGAACGCTTGGCCTTCTCGAGCATGTTGGCCTTCTGTTTCTCAAGCTGGTGGACCTCGTCGATGAGCTTGGCGGCGTCGGCGTAGGCGGCGCTCATCCGGTCGCAGACTTCCCTGGTCCGGCGGGAGCTTTGCTCGCTGACCACCGCCGCGCCGCAGATGGAAACGATCACGACGCCGAACAGCACCGCGCAGATCAGGTTGCCGCGGTGCTGGCGCCGGCGCTGGAGGTAGTCTTCAGGAAGAAGGTTTATCGTGCTCATTTCGGCTTGTCCTCACGCGGCCTGGCCGCTGCCAAGGCTGAGTCCCACGGCTTGACTGCCATTACGCGCTCCCTGAAGGCTGATTCAAGACAAAATCGACAGAAGCCAACGCGAACAGCCGAGCGCGCCCAGACCGTGACGGCAGGGGAATCTCGACGGTCGGGCAACGCTGCAATCCCATGAGGATCCAACGCTTTGCGCGCCAGCCTTTCGACTGGGTGGCCTTTTTCCGCTCGCCATAGCTCTTCCTGAATCTAACATACGTTACCGGTGCAGGTTGGGCAAACGCCCGGCCGCGAAGGCTTTCATGCTCCGGTTCCTTTATCGGAAGCAGGCAGCCCGGCATTAAGCAGTGCGAAGTGGAAAACTTTGGCCGGTCAGGCTTCCGCCAGCATGTCGGCCAGGATTTCGTTGCTCACGAACATCGCGGAGGCGGGAATCCGAAGATGACCAGCCAGGACCTCCAGCCCGCCGGTCTGAAGGTACCGCGAGATGCTCCGGCCGAAAACCTGCCGGACATCCTGGCCGTAGCGATCCTCAAATGCCTTGAGATCCAGGCCCCGCGTCAGGCGCAGCGCCAGCATGACCGTCTCGGCCATGGCGCGGCGGCCGGTGAGTTGCTCTTGGCTTGCCGGTGCGGCCTGGCCCAAAAGCAAGGCGCGGACGTACGCGGCCAGGTCCGGGTCGTTCTTTTGCCGAACGCCGCCAAAATAGCCGGCGGCCCCAGGGCCGAGTCCGATGTAAGGCATGTTGTTCCAATACGTTAAGTTGTGGCGACACTGCCGGCCCGGCCGGGCGAAGTTCGATATCTCGTAGTGTTCCAGCCCCGCATCCGCCGCGGCCGAGATCGCGTGACGCCAGCAGGCCTCCTGCTCGGCCTCGTCCATTTCCTCGACTCGCCCGGCCTGGAGGTCCTGCCAGAGCGGGGTGTTCTCCTCGAAACTCAGGGCATAACAGCTAAGATGTTCCGGCCGCAATTCCAGGGCCTCGGCGAGCGAGGCCTGCCAGGTCCTGAGGCTCTGGCCGGGAACGCCGTAGATGAGGTCCAGGCCGATGTTCCGCACGCCGGCGCGGCGCAGCACGTTGAAGGCGTCGCGGGCCTGTTTGGGCGAGTGGATGCGCCCCAGGGTTTCCAGTTCGTCGGCCCGCAGCGACTGCACGCCGAGGTTGACGCGGTTCACGCCGGCCCTGACGAGGACTTCGACGCCCGGGGCGTCTACTGTGCCGGGGTTGGCCTCGACGGAGAACTCGGTGCCGGAATCGAGCCAGCCGGCGGGGATGGCCAGCAACTCCGCCAGGCCGGCCGCGCCAATCGACGTGGGCGTGCCGCCGCCGACGAACACGCTGGCCAGCGGCCTGCCGAGCCGGTGGGCCTGTGCCCGCATCTCCGCGGCCAGGGCGCGGAGAAATTCGCCTGTCCGCGACTGGCCGATCGGCAGCGAGTAGAAGTCGCAGTACCTGCACTTGGCGGCACAGAACGGGACGTGGACGTACAGTGCCCCGGCCGGCGAGCCGCAAACTTCGTGTCGATTTTTCTTGCAGGGACGCGATGACGCCATAAAATAGACTCAGTGATCGGATAGTCGGAAAAACGGCTGCGTGTCATCTCGGTGCAGCGTCGGCTCCATTAGGCTAGTGTCAGGATTAATTTATGGAAGTCAAATTGGTCATGTTCAAGCCCAACGGGCAACGTACGGATATCAAGGTCTCCCAAAAGGTCACGGTCTTTGGCCGAGGCGAGAACTGCGACATCCAGATCCCTCTCGAGAACGTGTCGCGCCGGCACTGCGAGATCAGCTTCACCGGCCAGGAGGTCAAGGTCAAGGACCTCGCATCCTCCAACGGCACGTACGTGAACAACAAACGGGTCAACGAGGGCACGCTGAAGGCCGGCGACCGGTTGGTTGTCGGGCCGGTGGTCTTCACGGTGCAGATCGACGGCAAGCCTGAAGCCATCGCTGCGCAGAAGACTCGCGGCGAGAAGGGCAAGAAAGCCAAGCCCGCCGGCGCCGACGAGGTCGTCGAGCTCGAAGCCGACGTCATCGACAACACCTCCAGTTCCGAGGACGCCCTGGCCGCGGCCATGGAAAGCGAGCCCGTTGAACTCGACCCGATCGCCGCGCTCGAGGCCCTCGCGGCCGAGGGACAGAAGAAGCGAAAGAAATAGCGACGCCTGTTGGCGGCCGCGGCGTGTGCCCGCTGTCGCGGACATGATGGCGGCGTGAATCATTCCCGCGGGCGGTGCGCCTCTTTGTGCCGTCGCCCGCGGCTTTTTCTTGCTACTTGCCGCCTTCGTCGGCGACGTCGGCCGGGCGGGGGGCCTTTTGGGGTCCGCCGGCGATGAGGAATTGCCTGAGCATGGCCGCGGCGGCGACGGCGTCCTGGCGCGCCTTCCTGCCCTTGCGGGTGAACATGCCTGCCAATGCCTCGTCGGCCTCGAAACTCGTCAGGCGCTCGTCCCACAGGCGCACGTCCAGGCCGGTCGCCTCGGCCAGCGCCGATGCCATGCGTCGGACCAGCCTGGCCTGGGGTCCCTCCGTGTCGTCCATGTTCAGCGGCCAGCCGACGACGACGCCGTCGACCCGGTATTCCGCCGCGAGCTGCCTGATCCGCCTGACGGCCAGTTCGGCCGGGGCGGCGGGGATCGCCTCCAGCGGCCCGGCGATGCCGTCTTCGGTGCTGCCGGCGGCGACGCCGATGCGCCGCGTGCCGTGGTCGATGCCAAGCCACCGGCCCATACGGCTTACAGGTACCTCGTGCCGAAGCGGGCCTCGAGCAATTGAGCGAACTCCTTGAGCCTCTGGCTGTCGGACTTGTTGCAGACCAGCGTCGCGTCGCCGGAGCGCACGACGATGCAGTCGTCCATCCCGAGTATGGCCAGCAGGTGGTCGTCCTCGCAGACCACGACGTTGCGGAAGCTGTCGACCAGGATGGAGTTTTCGGCCACGACCGCGTTGCCGGCCTCGTCGAGTTCCGTTACGCTCTCCAGCGCCGGCCAGGAGCCGATGTCCAGCCATTCGCATTTCAACTCGACCATCAGCACGCGCGGGGCTTTCTCCATCACGGCGTAGTCGATGCTGATCTTCTGGAGCGTCGGGTACGTCCGGGCCAGCATGGCGGTGATGTCCTTGCCGGCGGCAAAGGCCCGCCCGATGGGGCGGAGCTTATCCAGCGAGTCGGCCAGGAAACTGGCGAGGTTCTTGCGGATAGCCCCCAGCGTCCAGACGAACATTCCGCTGTTCCAGAAGTGGTGCCCGCTCTCGACGTACTGGCGGGCGATGCGGTGCTCGGGCTTCTCCTTGAAGCCGTCGACCTCGCGAAGGCCGCCCTCCATGCCGCTCCTGCACTGGATGTAGCCCAGCCCGATGTGCGGCCAGGTCGGCCTGACGCCGAAGGTGATCAGGGCGTCGGGGTGCTGCTCGGCCGCGCCGCAAGCGTCTGCCACGGCCTGGGCGAAGCATTCCTGCGGGCGAATGACGTGGTCGGCGGTGAAGATGGCGATGGTCGCGTTCTCGTCGCGAGCGCCGATCAGCTCGGTCGCCAGCGCCACGGCGTTTGCGGTGTCGCGCCCGATCGGCTCGCCGATGACGTTCTCCGGCTTGATCTGCGGCAGCTTCAGGCAGACCTGCTCGGTGTACTGGGCGTTGGTGATGATCCAGATGTTCTCGCGGTCGAACACGCCCACAAGCCTCTCCACCACCAACTCCAGCAGGCACTTGCCGCCGATAAGCGGCAGCAACTGCTTGGGCCTGGCCATCCGGCTCAGCGGCCAGAGCCTCTTGCCGGCCCCGCCGGCCATGATTACGGCATATCGCATGACAATGTCTCCTTAGTCGCCCGGCCGACAATACAACAGGCCGGCTGGGCCCTGCGCTAGTAATATACCCTTCTCAACCGGGCGTTTCATCAATGAACCGGTGATATTGCGAATTGCAGGCAGTCCCGAGTCCGCCGCCGCGGCCAATCGAGGGGCGGATGGTCCCGAGCGGTTCCATTCGCATACGATTGACTTTCCCGTGGTGGCGCACGATAGTTGCCGGCGCGCGGGCGCGGAGCCGTTTCGCCGGGCCGCCGCCCGAGGCCCTCTGTTGGCGCCGCCGGCGGGGGGGGGTGAAACGACGGGGGTATCAGGGGTCTGACCCCTGCGGCATGAAACGAGAAGGAAGCCATCGTGTCCGTTGTTGCCGGGATAGACGAGGCGGGGTTTGGCCCGCTGCTTGGGCCGCTGGTGGTCTCGACGGCGGCCGTCGCGCTGCCCGAGAGCCGCATCTCCGCCGACATGTGGAAGCTGCTCGCCCCGGCCGCAACGAAGAGCCGCTCGCGGCGCAAACAGGCGGTGATGATCGCCGACAGCAAGAAGGTCTTCCATCGCGGCGGCGAGAACGCCCTGGAGCCGCTTGAGCGCGGCGTGCTGACGATGCTCGCCACTCGCGGCGTCAGGCCGGCGTCGCTGCGGGCGCTGCTCAAGGTCGTCGCGCCGCGGGCGCTGGAGCACGTGGACCAGTACCCCTGGTACGCCGGGGCCGACCTGAAGCTGCCGCGATGCGCCGACGCCACCGACGTCGCCCTGGCCGGCAACGCCCTGGCCGCGGCAATGAAGAACGCCGCCCTCACCCTGACGGCCTTGAGGAGCGAGGTGATCTTCGTCGGCGAGTACAACCGCACCGTCGCCGCCACGCAGAACAAGTCCGTGACCCTCTTCGACATCAACGGGCGCCTGTTGTACTACCTCTGGGGCAAGTTGTGGGCCGGCGGCGGCCTGGCGCGGATCTACGCCGACCGGCTCGGCGGGCGGATGCGATACCTCGGCCCGCTTCAGCGAGTGCTGGAGAACTGCTCTTTCACCGTCATCGAGGAGTCCGAGGCCCTCAGCGGCTACAGGATCGTCGACGGGCCTCGCACGGCCGAGATCTTCTACGGCGTCGATTTCGACCGGCATCACCTGCCCGTCGCCTTCGCGTCGATGGTCAGCAAGTACATCCGCGAACTCTTCATGGAGCTGATCAACACCTGGTGGGCCAGGCACGTGCCCGGCCTGGTCCCCACGGCCGGGTATTACACGGACGGCAAACGCTTCCTCGAACAGATCGCTCCGGCGGCCGCGGCCCTCGGCGTGGACATGTCGCTTCTCAAGCGCAGCCGGTGAGCCCAACAGAAGGTCTTAGGTCCTAGTTCCTAGGTCCTAGGGCGCGCTGCCGAAATCGGCGGAATATGCAGCACGGGTAAAACGCCAACAACTCCCGTATTGGCTTGGCCACCCTAGGACCTAAGAGCTAGGACCTATGACCTTGCGTTAGAGCACAGCCCCGCGTATGGGCACCAGGTGCAGTGTTGGCCGGCGCGGCGCTGGAAGGCGCCGCCGCGGCGCGAGGCGATGAGGTCCCTGGCGAGGGTCGCGGCCCGGCCGGTCGCGGCGGCAAGGGCGGAGTCGTCCACCGGCACCCCGCACGTTGCCGCCGGGCGAAGGAAGTACAGCGCCGCGTCGGCGACTCGTGCGCCGAGGTGTCGCCCGGCCGCGTGGGCGTACAGCAGCAGTTGAAGCTCGTAGCGCCCGGCATGTTCGGCCAGCGGCTCGTCGGGCCCGACGCGGTCTGACTTGTAATCGACGATGTGCCACGCCCCGGATGCGTCCTGGTAGATGAGGTCGATCTGCCCGCGGATGGTCGCCGGCGGGCAATCCAGCACGAAGTCCAACTCGCGCCGCACCTGCCTGGCCGAGCGAAGAGAGGCAGCCAGGTCGTGCCGCGAAAAAGCCGAAAGGATTTCCGAAAACTCCGCCGCCAGGCCGCCCAGCGCGGGCGAGGGTTCGATGTCCAGCATCTCCGCCGCCTGGGCGATCAGCAGCCCGGCGTCCTGCGGATTCTCGACGTCCAGCAGCTCCATGCACTTATGGTACAGCGTGCCGGTTGCGGCGGCGTCGAGCGCCGACGGACCCGATGCGTGCGCGGGCGGGGGCCTGCGCCGGCCTGGCCGCCCGTCGACGCCCAGGAGCGATTCGCAGCCTCGCGGCAGGCGAAGCTCGTGCCGCCAGCGATAGAGCATCGGGCAGGACTCGAAGTCGTTCAGGGCCGTCACGGCAATCTCGACCTGGCCCGTGGTCGGAGGCAGCGGGCCGACGAGCGGCAGTTCAGCCGGCCCGCGCGCGGCGCGGATGATCCGCTTGGCGAGGTCGGATGCTCCCCTTGCGGCGTCGAGGATCTTGCGCCCGGACGAGCCTGGGCGCACCTGGCCCGGTGCGGCGGCGGGCGCAAGCCGGCGCACGACGGCGCGGAAACGCCCGTCGCCGTAGGCGATCTCGCCGCGCGCGTCCGGTCCGGCGGGGGCGCCACTCAGCGCGCCGGTCAGGTCCAGCACGCGGTCGATCCGGGCGAGGTAGCTGTCGGAGTCGCGGAGCGAGCCGTCCTGCTTGCGCCAGTCGGCCCCGATGAATACCAGGTGATCCTCGTGCCGCGTCGCGGCCACGTAGAGCCGGCGGAAATCCTCGGCGATGTCGTCGGCGTCTTCGAGCTTGCAGGCCAGGCGGTAGCTCAGCGGTTTGGGCGCCTCTTCGTCGTCTGGCGAGGCGGGTCGGTTGAACGTCGGCCCCCAGTCGTCGCGGATGAGCAGTTTGCCGCCGTGGCCGCGGCGACCGGCGTTGAGGTCCGGTATGACCACCACGGGGAACTCCAGGCCCTTGGCCTTGTGGATTGTCATGATCCGCACGACGTCCTCGTGCTCGCCGGCGACGGCGGCCTGCTCGTAGCGGCTCTCGCCGGCGACCTGGCGCCGCATCTCGGCCAGGAAGTCCGCCAGGGCCAGGTGGTCGGCGGACGCGGCCTCGGCGCGCTGGGCGACCTGGCGGACGTTGCCGAGCATCCGCTTGCCCTGGAATTGCGCCAGCAGCGTGGCCTCGTATCCGGCGGCGTCCAGCAGGCGCCGGAGCAGGACGTCGATGGGCAGGGCGTCCTTGATCTGATGGAGTCGGCCGACGAGGCCCACCGCGTCGGACAGCGCCTCAGCCTCGGCGGGCCCGAGCCGCTCGGCCAGGCCCCGTGCGGCGTCCGGCGCGGCGTAGAGTGCCCGCAGCGATGGATAATACGGCGGCTCGCACGCCTGGGCGACGTGCATCAGGGCGTTGTCGCTCAGGCCGAAGAGCCCCCCGCGAAGGCAGCCCATGAAGGCGATGTCGTCGCGCGGGTTGTCTACCGCGCCAAGGGCCGTCAGGACGTCGAACACCTCCTGCCGCTGGAAGAAGCCCGTCCCGGCCACCACGTAGTACGGGATGTCCCGCCGCTGAAGGGCCCGCTCGTAGATCAGGCTGTTGGTCATGCGGGCGAAGAGGATCGCGATGTCGCCCGCCCTGGCCGGGCGCCACGCCTTGGCGGCGGAGTCCCAGACGACGGACTCCGGGCCGTGGAGGAGTTCGTCGATCCGCTGTGCGCACGCGGCGGCCTGGGCTTCGGCGGCTTCGGGGGCGGAGTCGATCGGCTGCTCGTCGTCGCCGGACCCCGGGTGCCCGCGGGCGGCCAGTATGAACTCGACGGATGGTTGCGGCGGGCATATCTTGCGGTGCGCGTCTGTCGGCGCGAACGCCTCGCCCATCAGCGGCGCGAACAACTCGTTGATGAAAGCCACGCCCGCCTCGTGCGTGCGGAAGGACGTGTCGAGGTGCATCTGGCGTGCCTTGCCGAGCCGCTCGCACATCCGGCTGAAGACCTCCACCTGCGCCCCGCGGAAGCGGTAGATGCTCTGCTTGGCGTCGCCGACGGCGAAGAGCCTGCCGTCGGGCGGGGCCTTCTCGGGCGTGCCGCCGCCGATGAGCCTGGCGAGAGTCTCGAGCTGGAACCGGTTGGTGTCCTGGCACTCGTCGATGAGCAACTGCTCGATGCCGTCGCCGATGGCCTTCCGCAGTTCGGCGTTGCCGGAAAGCAGGCGGCTGGCGTGGTCGAGAAGGTCGGTGAAGTCCAGCAGACCGCGCGACCGCTTCTGGGCGGCATGGAGCTTGTCGGCATCCAGTGCGAGGCCCGCCAGCGCAGCAAGGCCGGCGGCGGCGCGGGCGTCGTCGGGCCCGAGATTCTCGCAGAACTCCGCGTACTCGGCCACCTTCGCGACCAGGCCGCGCAAGCGCCCGCGGACGTCCATCATGGTCTCCTTGGAGCCCCAGGCCTTGGGCGCGCCGATGTTGCCCGGCTTGGGCGAGAGCCTGTCGAACATCCCCGCCGTCGCGGCCGAGGGGTCGGCGAGGATTTCGCCGATGGCGCCTAGCTGCTCGTCGCGATACGCCGCGAGCTTGTCGGCCGGGTCGGCGCAGCGCACGGCGGCGAGCGCATCGACCTCCTCGCGGATTGCCGCGTCATTGGCCAACGGGGCAAGCCACTTGGGGCGGTTGGCGTCGATGACCTCCTGCCATCGCCGGTAGACCGCCTGGCCGTCGCAAAGGGCGCCGAGGTCGCAGGCGAGGCGGTTTACCATGAGCTCCTGGACGAGGGTGACGATGGCGTCGAAGCTCATGTCCACCAGCAGCTCGCCGAGCTGCTTTGGCTGGGCCTCGACGGCGGCGAGCACCGCCTGCTCGGACGCGTCCGCCACCATTCGCGACGCCAGCAGGTCATCGGCGCACACGGTGAAGCTCGGATCTATTCCCGCCTCGACGGCGTGGGACCGCAGCAGGGCGGCGCAGAAGCCGTCGATGGTGCTTATGCGGGCCTCGGGCATCTGGTCGAGCCAGGCAAGCAGGCGGGCGCGGTCGGGGCCTTGGGCCTGGCGGGCCCGCTCGTCGATCATGGCCCTCACGCGGGTGGACATCTCCAGCGCGGCCTTGTTCGTGAACGTGAGGGCGACGAACCTGGACAGCGCCTCGTCGGCCTCTTCGGCGGTGGCGGCGGCGCCTTGGAGCAGTTCGAGGAACCGCCTTGCCAGCACGAACGTCTTGCCGCAGCCGGCGCCCGAGCGAAGGGCGACGTTCTGCCCGACGCTCTCGATGGCGGCCGCTCGCTGCGTTGTTGTCAGTTGGGCGTCGGAGGGCATCAGTGGTCTCCCTCGTCGCTCGTGGGATGGGCGTCCCCGTCAGGGGTCCCAAGGACCCGCCCATGAGTAGCATGGCCGTCCCGGCCATGAGTTGCAGGGCCATCCTGGCTCTGCGAGTCTTCATCTTCGCCTTCGCCGGCCGGCGGGGCCTTTCGCTCGGCGCGAACGGGCGAGTACTGGCATATCTGCCGCAGGGGGCAATAGGCGGGGCAGTCGTGCGTCGGCAGCGCGTCGAAGCGGCCCTTGGCCATCCGCCGGATGAAGTGCCCGACGGTCTCCATCGCGGCGTTGAACCTGGCCTGGTAGTCCTCGTCGACCTTGTACGGCGCAGAGCCGCGGGCCGTGGTGACGGCGGCGAAGAAGCGGTCGAACCGCCTGGCGCCCGGGCCGATCTTGTGGAACGCGCCGCCCACGCACTTTTGCCCGAGCAGGGCCTCGGCCGCGGCGGCGTAGAGCGGCATCTGGAGGTTCCGACCCTCGATCACGTCCTTTTCGCTCGGGAGCTTGCCGGTCTTGTAGTCGACGACGAGCAGCCCCTCGACGTCGCCGAAGGCGACGCGGTCAACGCGGTCAAGCCGCCCTCGAAGGCGGATCTCGCCGGCCGGCGTGGCGACGGCCACCGGCTCGCTCGTGCTGGATTCGTCGTGCGGCTGATCGGCATCGAGCTCCAGGCCGAACGACAGCTCGAAGCGCAGCGCCCGCGTGGCCAAGGCGGCCGGGGCGGCGGCTGACTGGAGGTACGCCCGCAGGTCGCGGCGCATATGCCCGAGTTGTATCTGCCAGAGCACGGGGTAGGGCGGGCGGCGCGACTCGATGAGCCGGGCCTCGGCGCCGATCGCCGCGTCAAGCTCGGCCTCGAGCTTATCCGGCGGCACGTCCGCCAGCCGAACGGGGCTCTTGGCATCGCCCGCCAGCGACCGCATGAGGCGAAAGAGCACGTCGTGGCAGAACGTGCCGCGTCTGGCCGGCTCCAGGCGCCGCTCGGGCTCCGCCTGCGGGGCGAGCTTGAGGATGTACGTCGCGAAATACTGCCACGGGCACTGGCCGAAGGAGTTGAGCCGCGCGGCGGAGAATATCGGCCGGCCTGTGTGGCGGCGGGCAAGCTCGTCCAGCAGGGCGGCGTCCGTGATCCGCCCGTCAAACTCGGTGCACGGCCCCGCCTTCCACCGCTGATGGGCGGCCCAGACGCCCATGGCCGAGCGCCGCAGGTCCGCGGCCGCGGCAGTTGCCGACCATGCGAGGGCTTGCGGCGCGGCAGGCAGTTCGCCGCCGAGCAGGCCGGCCAGGCCCGCGCATAGGGCGTCGCGCCGGCTGGCGAGGTCCGCGGCGGCGGGTATGTGCGGGCCGGGCGCGATCCGCTCGGTCGGCAGCCTGTCGAGCCCGCCGACCAATGCGCCCAACGCCAGCAGGAAGCTGCTCGGCGAGCCGGCGGCGCCGCCGGCGTCGGCCTCCTGGTAGCTGAGCGTCAGCGTGCGGTCGGCACGAGTTATCGCCAGGTAGAACAGCAGCATCTCTCGCGCGGTGAGGTCGCTGCGGTTGTCCAGCACGACGCCGCGGCGCCGCCACGCGGCCCGGTCGGCCTCGCCGACCAGCGAGCTCTCGCTGTGCCGGCGCGGGAACATCCGCTCGCTGACGCCCAGGACGAAGACGTGATCGTAGCGGATCGCGCGTGCGTCCAGCACGTCCAGCACGTCCACCAGCGATTCGCCGCGGGCAAAAGGGCACGCGACGGCGGACAGTGCGCTTCGCACGTGGTCCGCCGGCGGGGGCGGCTCGCCCAGCCGGGCAAGGTGGTCTTCCAGCGTCGCCAGGGCGCGCAGGTCGCGGGCGATGAGTTCGGGCTCGCCCAACTCGCACGCGGCGCGGTCGAGCTGGAGGGCCGAGACAACCTCGCCAAGGCCGGGCGCTTCGGCGGCGCGGGCGGATAGGTCGAACAACAGGCCGAGCATTTCACCGGCTTTGCGGAACTCATCGGCCGTCGGCCTGGCTGACGGCGGGCTTGCGGCCGGCGGGTCGTCGGCGTCGGGCTCGTCGGCCTCGGCGCCGGCGGCGCTGTCACGCTCGGCGCGGGCGGCCAGGCGGTCGGCGGCGTCGGCGTATGCCTTTCTTCCGGCCTGCACGTTGCCCTCGCGGATGAGCGTCTCTGCCGCGGCTACGGTGCGCTCGTCGAAGTCGCCAAGCGCCTCGGCCCGGAAGTAGCTGCTTCGGATCACGCGGAGCACGTCATGCCAGGCAAGCTCGGCTCCCAGCGACGCCACGTCCAGCGCGAAGCGGACGATCGGGACCTCGGTCAGCGCCTCGGCCGCGGGGGCAAGGGGGATGTCGTGCTCGGCCAAGACGCGGCGGATCGTCGCTCCGTAGGCGTCCAGGCCGCGGGCGAGCACGGCGATGCGCCCGGCAGGTTCACCGCCGACGAGCAGCCGCTTGACCCGCCTGGCCACCGCGGCGACCTCGCCGTCCATGCTGGCCGCCGCGATCACCGACAGCCCGTCCGGCAGCGCACAGGCCGCGTCGATGTCGAAAACGCCGTCCCACAGATGGCGGAAAGAATTCTCAACGCGGAGACCGCCGAGACCGCAAAGGGAAGATTTGGTGGGACCTCTTCTCTGCGTGCTCTGCACTCTCTGCGTTAAGACACTCTTTTCTTCAGTCTGCCCTTGCCGAATGCCCGCGACATCGCGGATCTCCACCTCCTCCAACCTGTCGCCGAATTGCTTGCGGATGTTGTTCAGCGTGCGGTCCGTCCAGTGCCACATTCGCCGCCGCCTGTCCTGGGCGTGCGGGAGGGTGATGACCACCCGCTCGATTCGCCCTGCCATCGCGGCGAGTATCTCAAGCTGCGTGGGCGTGAAGTCTGTGAACCCGTCGGCCACGATGGCCCGAATGTTCTCCAGCCCCGGCAGGGCGGGGGCCTTGGCGGCGGCGCGGAGTTGCTCGCGGGCCAGCCAGGCCTGGCCCTCCACGTCGTAGAGTCCCCGCGCGCGAAGCTCGTCCTGGTACCGCCGGTAGATGGCCACCAGGTCGCCGCGCCGGTCGCTCGCCTTGCCGACGGCCCGTGCAAGATTGTCCGGCTCGATGGCGGCACGCTTTATCTCCGCGATTGCCCGGTCCAGCGCCACCACCAGGCCCGGCGTGTCGGCCACCGCGCCCAGGGCCGCAAGTTGCCCGGCGGCACAGAGTTCATCGACGATTCCCGCCAGCATCAGGCGCCGCTCGAACGGCGACGCCGGCCGGGCCTTCACCCCCGCCGCCAGAAGCACGTGGCCGGCCAGGCCGGCAAACGTCATCGCCGCCGGGCCGACCGCCACGCCCACGGGCGAGCCGTCGGTTATCAGCCGGCGAAGGTCCCTCACGGCCGGCGAGTTCGGGCCCAGCAGCAGACACCCGGGGCGCCCCGTGGCCGCGTCGAGATAACGCCGGTAAATGGCCAGGGCTGCCGCGGTCTTGCCGCACCCGGCCGGGCCGCGAACGACCACCACCGGCGCGCCGGCTGAGAGAATCCGGTCCGAAAGCGGATTGTCATTGCCCCTTCGCTCCATCGAAGGCTATTGTGACGCGCGGAACAGGTGCGGGCAAGGGGCGGGGGGCTTGGGACCTCAGACCGCGAGCTTCAGACTCCCTGCCCGCTGAAGCGAGCCGGCCTCAACTGCCGACAAGCGTCTCCGCGTTCCGCCGTTTGCTTTTCCCGGTCCCCAATCCCCGGTTCCGCCGTTTTGCTGTCCGGGTTCCGGGTTCCCAATCCCTGGTTCCGCCGTTCGCTTTTCCCGGGCTACCGGCTACCATCCACTGGCTACTGGTCTTTCGTAAGGTCGAACGTCACGCTGTAGGTTTCGCCGTCGAACTCGGTGTTCACCTTGTATCCGGAGTTGTGGAAGATGTTCAGCATGGGGCGGTTGATTGGCAGGACGGTGGCGTAGAACTGCCGGACGCCGCGTTTCCTGGCGACCGTGGCGAGGTACTGGAGCAGGAAAGTGCCCATGCCCTTGGCCTGCCATTCGTCCTGGACCAGGAACGCCACCTCCGCGGCCTGGGTGTCTGGGTCGAGGTAGTACTGGGCGATGGCGACGATTTCCTCGCCGGCCGGGCTCGGCACGACGCCGACAATGGCCAGGTCGTTGCGGTAGTCGATGTTCGTCAGCTTCTGCACGGCCTTGTGGGGGAACGCCATCAATTGCGTGAAGTACCGCGTCCGGACGGACTCCTTGCTGAGCGAGTAGAGCATCTCTGTCATGGCCGGCTCGTCGGTGGGCTTGACGGGGCGGAAGAAGATCTGCGTGCCGTCCTTGAGCACCTCGTATCGCTCGAGTTCCTCGGGATAGCGGACCTGGTCCCACGGCAGTTCGATCTGGTCGGCCGGAACGTACTGCTGGCGCTTGGCGGCCTCGATGAGCTCGTTGCGGAACTTGGGATGGGCGACGTTTATCAGCGCCAGGACGCGGTCGCGGATGCTTCGCCCGTGAAGGTACGCCGTGCCGAACTCGGTGACGACGTAATGCACGTCGCCGCGGGTGGTGACCACGCCGGCGCCCTCCGTCAGATGCGGCACGATGCGGGAGATGCTTTCGTCCCTGGCCGTCGAGGGCAGGGCGATGATGGCCTTTCCCCCCCGGCTGCGGGCCGAGCCGCGGATAAAGTCCACCTGCCCGCCGATGCCGCTGTAAAAACGGTAGCCGAGCGAGTCGGCGCAGACCTGGCCCGTCAGGTCCACCTCCAGGCCGACGTTTATGCCCACCATCTTGTCGTGCTGGGATATCACGTACGGGTCGTTGACGTACTCGGTGGGGCGCAGCTCGAAGAACGAGTTGTCGTCGATGTAATCGTAGAGCCGCTGGCTCCCCATGCAGAAGCTGGCGACGACCTTGCCGCGATTGATTGTCTTCTTCGTGCAGGTTATCGCCCCGCACTCGATCAGGTCGATGATCCAGTCGCTGAACATCTCGGTGTGGACGCCGAGCTCCTTCTTGTCCCTCAGGAACTCCGCCAAAGCCTGCGGGATGCGCCCGATGCCGCACTCGATCGTGCTGCCGTCCTCGACGAGGCGGGCTATGTTCTGCCCGATTCGGCGGAGCACTTCCGTCGGCTCGGGGATCGGGACCGTGACCAGCGGCTCGTCGTACGGGACGAGCAGGTCGATCATGTTCACGTGGATGAAGCTGTCGCCGAGGGTCCGCGGCATGTCGGCGTTGACCTGGGCGATGACCAGCTTGGCGTTGGCGGCGGCGGACTTGGTTATGTCCACCGACACGCCGAAGCTGCACAGCCCGCTGGCGTTGGGCGGGCTGACGCTGATCAGCGCCACGTCGATGGGCATCCGCCCGGACTCGAACTCGCCGGGGATCTCCGAAAGGAAGATCGGCGTGTAGTCGCCGAAGCCGCGGTCCAGGGCGTGGCGGACGTTGTCGGCCACGAAGAAGCTGTTCATCTTGAACCGGTCGCGGTACTGCTCGTCGGCATACGGCGCGTCGCCGACGGTGAGCATGTGAATGATGTGCGCGTCGTATATGTGCCTGGAATGCTCCGCCAGGGCCCTTACCAGGTGCTGCGGCTGGCCGCAGCCGGTGCCGATAAACACGCTGTTGCCGGACATGATCTTCTTGACCGCCTCCGGCGCGGTGGTGATGCGGTCCTTGAAACGCTCTTTCCAGTCAAACGATTGCGGCATGTCGATTGATCTCCTCTGCGAAGCACCAAATCTCAAACAAGGACCAAATCATAAGCACCAGATCTCAAGCAAGGACCAAATCTCAAGCGCCAAGGATCAAACAAGCTCCAAATCACAAGCACCAAGGACCAAACAATAGTCTGCCATCGGCTTCTCTGCTCACAACTCGCGGAGGCTCTCCGCTTTCGCGTTTGTGATTTGGAATTTGCCGTTTGGACCTTGTTTGTTATTTGGTGCTTGTCATTTGGAACTTGCACATGGGCACCCGCCGGACTTCGTTATTTCGCTGGCGCCACTTTTATCCTCGTGTCGACGGCGATGGGCGTGGAGCCTTCCGGGCCGACCACGTACGGGTTGATGTCCATCTCCTGGATCTCGGGGAACTCAGTCACAAGCTGGCTGAGGCGCTGGAGGCCCTCGGCGATGGCGTCGATGTCCACGTTCTCCTGGGCCCCGGCGCCGCGGAGCATCTGGTAGGTGCGGGTGGACATGAGCATTTCCTTGGCCTCCTGGGCTGTCAGCGGCGCCAGGTAGAACGCCACGTCCCGGAGCACCTCGACCATCACGCCGCCCGTGCCGAACATCATCAGCGGCCCGTAGTGGCTGTCGCGGTTCATCCCCAGGATCACTTCCCTGCCGGACTTGCACATCTCCTGGACAAGCACGCCGAGGATCTGGGCGCCGGGCCGTTTCTTGGGGATGCGGTACATCATAAGGTCGAAGGCGTCCATGACTTCCTGCGGCGTGGTCAGGCCCATGCGGACGCCGCCGACCTCGGCCTTGTGAACTATGTCCGGCGACCAGATCTTAAGGACCACGGGGTGGCCGATCTGCCGGGCGAAGTCCACGGCCTGCTCGGCGGTCGTGGCGACCATGCCCTTGGGCGTGACGAACCCGTAGGCGTCGAGGATGTCCTTGGCCTCCATCTCGCCTATCTCGCTGTCGCCCAGGCGAAGGTGGCGGGAGATGATCTTCTCGACCTTGCGCCGGTTGACCGGGAAGAGCTTGACGACCCGCTTGGGCCTGCTCCGCCAGCGGTAATACTCGGCCATGGCCTTGATCGTGGCGATGGCGAACTCGGGCGACTTGTAGTTTGGCACGTTGCCGCGGCGGAGGATTTCGATCGCTTCGGCGACCCGGCCGGCGCCGAGGAAGCAGGCGAGGATGGGCTTTTGGGTCTTGGCATTGGCGACGCGGACGACGGCCTCGGCGGTCTTGGTGCACTCGGTCATCGCGTGCGGGCTGAGAAGCACCAGGGCGCTGTGGACGTTGGGATCGTCGAGGACCGTGTTCAGCGCGTTCTCGTACCTGTCGGCCAGGGCGTCGCCGAGGATGTCCACCGGGTTGGAGACGCTCGCCGTGGCGGGCAGTTTTTCGGCCAGGCGGGCCCGGGTTTGGGGGCTGAGGCTTGCAAGTTCGAGCCCGCTTCGTTCGGTGGCGTCGGCGGCCATGATGCCCGGCCCGCCGGCGTTGGCTACCACGGCCACGCCCGGCCCGACCGGCAGCGGCTGGCTGGCCAGCGCGCGGGCGTAGTCGAACTGGGCGGTCACCGACTCGCACCGCACCACGCCGGCCCGCTCGAAGACGCACTCGTAAGCGCGCTGGGTGTCGGCCAGGCGCCCGGTGTGGCTGGACGCGGCCGCGGCGCCGGCGCCGGTCTCGCCGGCCTTCACCAGGAGGATCGGCTTGTCCCTGCTGATCCGCTCGGCCTCGCGTATGAACGCGTCGCCGTCGGTGATGGTCTCCAGGTATCCGGCGATCACGGAGGTGTCGTCGTCCTGCCCGAGCGCCTTGAGCACGTCGATCTCGCCGATGTCGGCCTTGTTGCCGATGCTCACGAGCTTGCTGAAGCCGACGCCCATCTCGCGGGCCATGTCCACGATCGCCGCAAGCAGCGAACCGGACTGGGAGAAGACGCCGATCGACCCCGCCTGCGGCAGCGGGCCGCCGAACGAGGCGTTCAGCTTGTTCTTGAGGCACATCAGCCCGAGGCAGTTGGGCCCGATCATCCGCATCCGCAGGCCGCGAACGAGCTGGACGAGTTCCTCCTCCAGCCTTGCCCCGGCCGGGCCGACTTCCTTGAAGCCGGATGTGATCACTATGATGTTCTTGACCCCCACCTGCCCGCACTGCCGGACGCTGTCGAGGACGGCATCGGTGGGCACGACGATCACCACCAGGTCCGGCTTCTGGCCGATGGACTTGAGGTCCGGATAACACTTGAGACCCTCGACCTCCTCGGCGCTGGGGTTTACCGGCCAGATCGGGCCCTCGAACCCGCCCCGGATAAGGCTGACGAGGATCTCATGGCCGGTCTTGCCGTGCTTGCGAGACGCGCCGATGACCGCCACGGATTTGGCTTCGAAGAATCCCTGAAGGCTCATGTAATCCTTTCCAAGCAACAGGCCGGCGCGGCTTTGAAATCCGAATCTCGAAATCCTGAATCCGAAACAAATTCAAAACAGGCAAATTCAAATGTTCAAGACGCCGGCGGCCGGCAAGCTCCAAGTTACACCAAGTTTCTGCTTGTCGCCTATTCTGAATTTCGTGCTTTGAATTTGTTTAGGATTCCGTGCTTCGAATTTCGGATTTCCTTAGCGGTTTGATGCACATGGGTTCTTTATCGTCCCTGGCGTGCCGGCCCAGGCCCGCCTAAAGCCCATGATAACCAAACACGTTCTTTCGTACTTGCTCTATAGTCTCAGCGACGGCCGGGTCCACCTCCGCCCGCCTGGCGGCGGTGGTCACAAGCTGGCGGTCGCGCAGGCCGCCCATCCAGTCGGACGTCTCCATCATCACCCCCCCGAGGCCCAGGCCCATGTCGGCCGAGCGAGCGTCCTCGCCGCAAAGCACCACCCATACAAGCGCGTAGCCGCGAGCGGAGTTCTGCACGTGGTATCCGCCGCCGCCGGTGACCAGCAGCGGCTTGCCCGTGTCGCGCACCAGCCGCACCGCCTCGGCGTAGGCGTTGTTGGTCAGCGCCATGTGGGTCAGCGGGTCGCCGGCCAGGCAGTCCATGCCGGCCTCCAGAACGACAACGTCCGGGTCGAACGCCCCGATCAGCGGCGGGGCCACC
>Ga0315282_10001831_pt1 | contig 39768 bp, 38 predicted proteins | sample YL17G07_20_MG_FD_203693 | JGI IMG/M metagenome (GOLD analysis project Ga0315282, IMG submission 203693) | Sediment microbial communities from Yellowstone Lake, YNP, Wyoming, USA - YL17G07_20 | ecosystem: Environmental > Aquatic > Freshwater > Lake > Sediment | place: USA: Wyoming | collected...
AGTTAGAACCTCGCTCTAATTCCGTCAGCGCTCACGTGAAGCCTGACGGAATTGAAGCTCTTCAAACTATTCCTTCATTCTCAGGCTTTACCAAATACCCTCATATTAGGGGCGGATACCCCCTCCTTTCGTCCTCCCCCTTGAGGGGGTGGTGGCCCCCGGAAAAAAGGTGGGGGGTAAGTAGGGGCGACCTTTATGGTCGCCCGATTGGCCTAAACTTCCGCTTTAGCGGAAGGATAAGTTATGGAGGATTAGATGAGGAGAAAGATTATCTGGATAATAGTTATTGTTCTTATTTTGGGAATAGGATATGCAGTAAGGACAAGGAAGGAAATGGTAAAGAAGAAAACGAAGGAGGATGTTAGTGAAGCCTTTGTCCCGGTAGCTATCGAAGAGGTGAAGTCGGGAAATCTGGAATCGGTCCTCTCCTTTGTAGGTGATATTAAAGGAGAAGATCAGGTGACCGTCTATTCTGAAGCCACGGGCAGGCTTTCTCGATATCTGGTTGAGGAAGGGAGCCGGGTAGAAAAGGATGAAGTCATAGCCTTGGTTGACCGGGCAGTTACTGGTATGGAGTTTGAAGAGGCAAAAGTGAAGTCGCCTTTAAGCGGAACTGTTGGGCGTCTCTATCTGGATAAGGGAGGCGCAATCGGTCTTGACACGCCGGTAGCGCTGGTTGCGAAGATGGATAGAGTTAAAGTAGAATTCAGTATCCCGGAAAAAGATATGGTCAAGGTGTCTAAGGGCCTAGGGGTGAGGGTTAGAGTTGACGCCTATCCCGATACAATCTTCAATGGGGTGGTTACCCGCCTCAGCTCTGTTGTTGACCCCCTAACGCGTACCACCTATGCCGAAATTACTCTCTCCAACCCTCATCACCAGTTGAAGCCAGGAATGTTTGCTGAAATAGATACTGTGATTGATTTCTCCAAAGGAGCCATGGTAGTGCCAAAGGAGGCAATCTTAGAGGATCTCAGTGCCGGGAGTTCCTTCGTTTTTGTTGTTGAGGATGGCAGAGCCGTGAAAAGAGAAATCAAAACAGGGATATCTCAGGAAGGGCTGGTGGAGGTAAAATCTGGGCTCTCTTTTGGCGAAAAAATGATTGTTTCCGGTCATCATTATCTTAAAGGCGGAGAGAAGGTGGAGGTGGTGGAGCAATGAATCTTGCCGAATCAGCAGTCAAAAGAGCCATAACATATATAATGGTTTTCGTTGCCATTGGTATCTTCGGAATCGTGTCTCTTTTCAGGTTGAAACCCGAACTTTTGCCCGATATAACCTTTCCCACAGCAGCAGTTATGGTCACTTATAGTGGAGTCGGGCCAGAAGATATTGAGACTTTAATTACCCGTCCTATAGAGGAGTCTGTTGCCACAGTAAACCGGGTAAAGGAGATACGGTCAGCTTGTCGGGAAGGAATTGGCATAACGACTATAGATTTTGAGTGGGGCACAAATATGGATGTGGCTGTCTCTGACATAAGAGAAAAGATAAGCCTTGTTAAGGATACCCTTCCTGATGATGCAGATGAACCAATCGTATTTAAATTTGACCTGTCGATGATGCCCATTCTCTTCGTTGGACTTTCCGGAGAGTTGAGCCCTGACCAGATGAGGGAGATTGCTGAAGATAAGGTTGAGCCAAGGCTGGAAAGAATAGATGGAGTAGCGATGGCTGACACGCATGGGGGTCTGGAGAGGGAAATTCAGATTAGGCTCAACCGGAGACGAATGGAGGCGTTTGGGCTTTCCATTGAAAGGGTGGTAAACGCTATAAGTGACGAAAATCTCAATCTACCCGGCGGCGATATAAAAGATAAACGAAACGAATATCTTATAAGGACGCTGGGTGAATTTCGTTCTGTGGACGAGATTGGGAACATCGTTGTCTCCACACGGGGAAGTACGCCAATCTATCTCCGTGATATAGCTGTGGTTGAGGACAGTTTCAAGGACAAAGAAACGGAAATGAGGTTGAACGGCAAGCCTTCTGTAATGATCCTCATCCAGAAACGCACGCGGGCGAATACGGTGGAGACTGCCGATAGGGTGAAAGAAGAGATAAAACTTTTGAATAGGGAACTTCCTAAAGGCGTCCGCCTGGAAATAATTATGGACCAATCTGAATTCATCAAAAAGTCTATAGCAAATTTATCAAATGTTGCTGTCCAGGGAGGAATTCTTGCAATACTTGTATTGCTCTTCTTCCTCCGTTCATTGAGGACCACTTTCATCATTGCCCTTTCCATTCCCTTTTCCATAGTTGCCTGTTTCGTTGCTCTGGATTTTGCTGGCTTGACCCTCAATATGATGTCTCTGGGAGGATTAGCGTTAGCAGTGGGAATGCTTGTGGACAATTCCATTGTGGTGCTGGAGAATGTCTTCCGGCATCGGGAAGAAGGAGAACCAGCTAAGGAAGGTGCTATCTGGGGGACCAGGGAAGTAGCTATGCCCATCATAGCATCTACACTTACTACCATCGTAGTATTTCTTCCCATTTTTTTTGTTCCCGGCATTGCGGGTGTGCTATTCAAGGAGCTGGCCATTACTGTTACTCTTTCCCTTACCGTCTCCTTATTTATTGCCCTGACTTTAGTTCCACTTCTTGCCTCGAGACTTATTGTCGTCAGAGCCAACAATCCATCTGAAAAAATGGGCTCAAGGGTTTATCGCCTGGTCGGTAGCTGGCTTAAGTGGCTTGATAATAGATACCAGAACATCCTGAACTGGTGTCTCGACCATCGAAGATTGACTATAATAGGGATAGGGGGTCTGTTCATTACCAGCCTTATCCTTATATGGCCACTCCACCTTGTAGGAACAGAATTCATGCCCAAAATTGACCAGGGAAGCATTGAAATAAACCTGGAGCTTCCGGTTGGTTCACGGCTGGAGGCTACAGAAGAGGTTGTGAAAAAAGTGGAAAAGATAGTTCAATCCAGCACGCCAGAGTTGAAGTACGTTCGTTCGAGAATTGGCACGGGCATGTTTTTCGGAGGACAACGTGCCGGCTCCCACACTGCCCAGATTGCCCTGCAGCTGGTTGATTTGAAAGAGAGAAAGAGGTCACAGTGGGAAATTATGGCTATGTTGAGAAAGGAGATAAGAAATATTCCCGATGTAAGAATAAATTTAGGTGGAGGTCAGGCTGGAAGGATGATTATGGGTTTGGCGGGGAGCCCGATATCTGTAGAAATATATGGTTACGAATTTGACAAAGCAAAAGCGCTTTCCGAACAGGTCAAGCAAATTGTGGAAGATACCCCTGGCGCAGTTGATGTGCAGACTGACTTTGAAGAAGCAAAGCCGGAATTCCAAATACATATAGACCGAAAACGCGCAGCATTTCTCGGACTAAACCTTTCATCTATTGCCTATACAATCCAGTCCAATATCTATGGTAAAGTGGCAACCCAATTTCGCCAGAAAGGAGAAGAATACCCGATTCTGGTAAGGCTTCGGGAGAGCGACAGGAAAGACATAGAAGATGTTAAAAACATACCAATCTTTATTTCGCAGAATAAAAGGATTCCCCTGGGGAGTCTTGCTGAAGTAAAGCCAGCGAAGGGCCCGGTAACCATTAACAGGAAAATGCAGGAAAGGCTAATAACTGTAACTGCAGACTATGAGGGGAGAGACCTGGGAGGTGTTACGAGGGATATTAGTGGGAGATTGAAAAATATTGTCCTTCCCCAGGACTTTTCAATAGTAATGGCAGGTGAAGCAAAGGAGCAGAGGGAATCGTTTATGTGGTTGGGATTAGCACTTTTAGGAGCTATTATCTTAGTTTATATGGTTATGGCCAGCCAGTTTGAATCCTTACTCGACCCATTTATCGTTATGTTCACTTTTCCCCTGGCAATCATCGGCGTAATCTGGATTCTCTTCTTCTCCCATACCACTTTTAACATTATTGCCTTTATTGGAGTAATTATACTTTTGGGCATTGTGGTGAATAATGGTATCCTCCTTGTGGACTATACCAACGTTCTCAGGGCACGAGGACTGGGGCTCAGGCAGGCCATAGTTCAGGGAGGAAGGACGAGACTTCGTCCTGTTCTGATGACTGCTTTGACTACTATTCTGGCAATGATACCTATGGCTTTAGGAATTGGCGAGGGTGCCGAACTTCGTTTTCCCTTAGCCAGAGCTGTGGTAGGAGGACTGACCGTGGCAACATTTTTCACATTGGTGTTCATCCCGGTGCTCTATGCTACCTTTGAGACTCGAATCGCCAGAAGAAAAAATCTAAGGAGCAAGGAATGAAACTCATTTTTCTCATCTATAATGTTGTAATTGAAAACGAAGTTATGGAAGAGCTGGAAAAGGCAGAAGTTAAAGCCTACACCAAACTGCCTTCCATTCATGGCGTGGGCACCCATTCGGCTCCCCACCTCGATAATAACGTGTGGCCGGGAGTAAACCACGGACTATTTATTGGCGTTGAAGATGAAAAGAAAGAGGAAATCTTAAAGAGAATGAAGGAACTCAAGTCTACCTATGAGAAAGAGGGTTTGAAAGTATTCGTCCTTCCCCTGGAAGAAGTTCTTTAACGCTAGACTGCCAAGGGCTTTCAAGATGGAGGGTATAACACATACTTTAAGTGGTGTAGTAGTTTCGTCCTTGGGAATTCGTCAGGGATTTGGAACCACGGTCACTACTGCCTTCATTATCTCGACAGTTTTCCCCGATATAGATTTCCTGGCTATGTGGATTAACCGGTACTACTATCTTCGTTACCACCGCGGCATTACTCATTCTCTTTTAGGCATTCTCATTTTCTCCTTTCTCATAGCCTTAATATTTTATCTCTCTACTGGACACTCCGATTTTAAGATTCTTTATCTGGTGAGCCTTGCGGGAATGGCTATGCATGTGGGATTTGACTTCCTGAACTCCTATGGGACGCAGATTCTTCTTCCTTTCTCTTCTCAAAAATACTCTCTCGATCTGGATATCATCTTTGACCTCTGGTTCATTGGTCCTTTAGTCTTTGGTTCATTAGCTATTTATGTCTTTCCGAAAAGTCAGCGCATAATAGCTCTCCTTATTTTGACACTCATCCTTCTAAGCGTAGCATTCCGATATGTTCAAAGGCAGAGAGCAATTGGCTTAATTTGCGTAGCTCAATCCGAAAAGCCCCTGGCTACTTTTCCTGCCGGAATGGAATCTTTCTACAACCCATTTCTCTGGCGGGGTGTGATTCTGAGGGAAGACGGTTATCTTTCATATGAAGTCGATACTTCCAGGCGAAAAATTACTTCTTCCATAGTTCACTCCTGTGATAAAGTGATTCTAGCAAAATATATGTCGCGTTCGGAACTTTTGAGGACCTTTCTCTTATGGGCGAGGTTTCCATTCGGAACAGTTGAGAAGGACGATTCTGGCACAACCATTCTTTGTGGAGACCTGAGATTTGCGTCCCGCGAAAAACCTAACTATTTCCTCTTGCGTATGCGATTAGACCGCCAGGGGAATGAGATATCCTCCCGATTTTCCTTTCGTGGCGTTTAACAGAGAATTTCCCTACCACTATACTACATTTCCCTTGACTTTTTAATCAAAAAAGCATTAATATACATATCTGAATATTGACCAGGCTTGGCTATACAGAACATCGCAAAAAGAATTGCGTCCTGGTGAAATTCAGACTGGAGTCCTTCCGAGAGGAAGGAGAAACCCCCGATTTCATCGGGGGACTCCAGATGTTTTGAATCTAGATATTCTGGACAACAGCGTGGATAGAGATTTTCAATCTTTCTGTAAATTTGCCAAGAAATTGGGAGCGATTAGCGCCAAAGTAATTTCAGTTGACACTGTTGCTACTGCTCCCTGGGTAAGGCTTAAGTGCCAGTATGGGTGCGATGGTTATGGAGAATGTTTGATCTGCCCTCCCTATTCCCCCACGCCAGAAAAGACCCGGGAAGTGTTGAAGCACTATAGAAAAGCCATCTTGGTCCACGGAGATGATCATACAGACATTACGAGAATAGTAGCCAGGGTAGAAAGAGAAACATTTCTCTCAGGTTATTATAAGGCGTATGGTATGGGGTCGGGCCCATGCGACCTCTGTAATAGATGCGATGTTAATAAACCTTGCAAGAAACCATATCAAGCAAGACCTTCAATGGAAGCGTCGGGGATAGATGTTTTTAAGACCGCCAGAAACAATGGTTTTAAGATAGAAGTGCTCAAAAGCCCAGACTGTAAAGGTAATTATTTTGGACTTGTTTTGATACTTTAAAGGAGCTCTGAAAAACTTTTTTCATCGTTCTTGTTCTGAGTTAGAGAAAAAGGAGGCATAAATTTCAAATATTTCAAAATTAGCTTTGCTCGGAGCCTCAATGCTCTTTTCTAATTTGGGATACGCTTTTGAGCCTACTTTAAGGGGATTCTTTGAGGCAGGAAACAGAACCACAATAGAAGCCATAGATGAGGAAGGAAACACATTAGACTATGATTATACTAAGTATTATTTGAGATACAAGAATCCAATCAGAAAACCGCTCAATCTGACCCTTGTGTACAGCTCTTATCTCAAGAAATATGAAGATAAGAAGGAGTTAAATAATAATACAATATCGGTTAAGAGTTATTGGGACTACTTTCTTTTCAGTAGAGAGGAATCGAGTCTAAAATTGGATGTCGATTTAGGCTGGCGAGACAAGAGATATAAATACAAAGAAAAAGATGTGTATACCAATAGTCAGTGGATGTCAAAGCTAAGGTCCACTTACGAGATAAAAGATTTATGGAGTGTCTCGGGAGAGATAGGTTATAAAGACTATGACTACTTCCTGACCGAAGGGAGAGATAGAAAGGAGTTTTCCGAAAGAGTTGAGGGGAAGAAATATTTCTCCAGTAAGAGGATTCAGTTTCTTGCGCTTCTCAATTTTCGCCAGACAGACTTCGATTCCGAGCCAGATACAAATCAATTCATCTACAGGCTCGGTGCCAATGTGAAACCTGAATTCAGCTTCCTGTCGGAGATGGAAGGAAGGATAGAAGAGGGGAAGAAGTATACGGACGAGGATATAGAAGAGGATATCGAAGAAGAACAGGAAGGCGACTACTATTTTAAATACCGCAAGTGGTGGTTAAAGACAGAACATCCTGTTTTTGAAAGAATGTATACAGTCCTAAAATATACCAATTACAATAAAGACTATACAACCGCTGATTATGACCACAGATGGTATGAGATAGAGAATTGGTGGAAGTATCTACTCTTAGAAAACCCTATGAGGAGATTGTCCATTACCTTTGGTTATCTCCATCGAGAAACAGACTATTCCCAAATGAAGATTTCAAGCTATGACAAAGATTCAGTGGAAATGGGAGTCGACTTATCCTGGAAGAATAACTGGAGGAGTTTGCTGAAGCTCGGTTTAGACATTGACGATTATACTATTGGAAGAGAAAAAGATAAAAAGACCTATTCTATGGGCATTCAACTTGAGAAAGAGATTATCACTCGTAAGTTAGCTTTAGGTGCGGAATACAAGTGGAAATTTAAAGACTATGAATTAGGATCGGATAAGAGCCAAAACGCAGGGAGAGTTTCCATAGATTATAAGTTTTAGGTAGGGGTTCAATTTATCGAACCCGTGATTAGGAAGAAATAGAATTGGCATAGGCGTTCGATTTATCGGCTCCGTTTCGGAAAAAAGAATTTCTTGAAAGGAGGACAAAAATGAAAGCAGTTGTTGACCAGGAATTGTGTACTGGCTGTGGAGTTTGCGCTGATACTTGTCCAGAAGTTTTTGTGCTCGATAATGATACAGCCCGGGTCATTGTGAATGAAGTACCTGAAGGAGCAAAAGAATCCTGTGAGGAAGCCGCTGAAAGCTGTCCTGTTGATGCCATAACCATTCAAGAATAGCAAAATAGTTTGCACAGATTAAATCTGTGCCTACAACAACATTTTGTAGGCACGGTTTTAACCGTGCAATCTTTGCACAGATTAAATCTGTGCCTACAAGTATTTATAGGCGCAATTTCAAGTTATGCATGTTTTGTAGGCACGGTTTTAACCGTGCAAACAGGAGGGATAATTCTTATGAAATCCTATACAGAATACCTTTGGTTCAATACAAAAAATAGACGAGAATTCATAAATATAACTCCGCAGGTTGAGGAAGTTGTGGGAAAAAGTGGAGTGAAAGAGGGACTTTGCCTTGTTAATGCCATGCACATTACGGCAAGCATATTCATTAATGATGATGAAGGTGGTTTACATCAGGATTTTAACGAATGGCTTGAAAAATTTGCCCCCTATGGTAAAGAGAAGTATAAACACAATTTGACGGGAGAAGATAATGGGGACGCTCACCTGAAACGGACTATTATGGGCAGGGAAGTAGTGGTTGCTATAACCGAGGGGAAATTAGACTTTGGACCATGGGAACAGATTTTTTATGGTGAATTTGACGGTCGAAGAAGAAAAAGGGTTCTAATTAAGGCTATAGGTGAGTAAAATGCTATTGTTGCCGCTTTTTCTCGAGGGATAGATTCACCGAGGCTGAAAAGCGATGCATGTCCCGTAGGGGTTCGATTTATCGAACCCTCAAGGAACGGGCTCAATAAATTGAGCCCCTACAATTTTCAAATTGGCAATCAAGAAATGAGCGAAAGAAATAAAGATATCAGGATAGAATATTATAAGAGCAGAGGACCAGGCGGTCAAAGGAAGAACAAGAAGGAAACAGCGGTTCGAATCCGACACATTCCAACAGGGATAACAGCGATTGGCACTGAGTTTCGTTCCCAGGCGAGAAATCGACAGCTTGCCCTGAAAAGGCTCAGGGAGAGATTGGAACGACTAAAGAGGAAAAAGAAACCAAGAATTCCCACCAAGATATCAGCTTCAGCAAAGGAAAGATTTCTTAAAGGAAAGTGTTTAAGGTCTGAAAAAAAGAAACTACGGCAAAGGCTAGTAGAGTGGTGAATTGATAAACTATCTAAATTCTGATTGGAAAAGTATGATTCGGGGGGGAGGCTATGTGGCTTGTTGTCTGGATTGGGTTGGCAGTTCTGATTGGTTATTATTACAAACAGAAAGGGCTAAATAGTGTCCTCGGTTTTTTGCTGAGTCTTTTTGCAAGTCCTCTTATTGCCTTTATTATTGGGGTGTTGCTTTCTCCGGAGTCGAGGGCTTTTGAGAAATTGAAGAAGTGCCCGCAATGTGCAGAGTTTGTCAAAGCTGGAGCGAAGATCTGCCGGTTCTGTAATTATGAGTTTAAAGAAGAAGAGAAAAAACCTGAGAAGGTAATGTCTGAAGAGGAATGGCTCGAACAGGAAATGAGGAAGAAGAAGCAGAAGAAATTGAATCTTTTTTTCTTTGGCATTTCCATTTTGGGAACTATAATTGCATTTCTATTGATATTTGCTTTTATTAACCGCCAGGTAGAGAGCACTAAAAGAACTGATATGATGAGAGGAAGAATCGAAGAGAGAAGGTGAAGGGAGGATTTCGATGATGGCCTATGTTTTGACTTTTATCCCTATATTCGTGGCGGTTGATGTCTTAGGAATTCTACCAATCTTTGTTTCCCTTGTAGAGTCCTTAGAATTTTCGGAGAGAAAGAGAGTTATCTTTCAGTCTGTGGTAACAGCTTCAGCTGTGGGCCTTGGCTTCGTGTTCTTGGGAAAGGCTGTCTTTCTTATTATCGGGCTTCTGGTGGCAGATTTTAAGATCGCTGGCGGGCTTGTCCTTTTAGTTCTCTCCTTGATGGATTTGTTGACCCCGGAGAAGAGCAGGCGCCAGCCTACTTCCACTATGGGCGTCGTCCCACTTGGCACTCCGCTTATTGTGGGGCCAGCGGTCCTGACCACTATTATTATGTTGATTGATATTTATGGGATTATTCCCACGGTTACCTCTTTCGTGGTAAATATGGTGATTGTCTGGTTTGTCTTTGTTAACTCGGGTCATATAATCAGGATTCTGGGTAATGCTGGTTCTAAGGCCATTTCAAAGGTGGCGAGTTTGATTCTGGCATCGATTGGCGTGATGATGATCAGAAAGGGCATAATGGACATAATAAAATCCGGAATAAGATAGTAATCAATCTGGGGAAAAGCGAAAGTTTATGGAGCGGAATCCCCTCAGGAGGGAGAGCCCTGTCCTACCCTAAAGATTGGGAAAAGTTACTTTGAAGTTGAAAGAGCAATTTGGGTCGAGTAAATTGCTAAAAGACGACTTGAAGCCGATTTTTAAAATCGGCTTTTTTTATGGAAATAATAGTCTAGGGACAAACAGAATTCTCTAAAGCTTATGGGAAAAAAGTTGACTTTGTTGGCAGAAAATTGATATGATTTCATTAAAAACACGGTGTCTTTTTGAAGTGTCATTGCGACCCGAGTGAAGCAATCTCGCCAGTGAAAATTGAGGCTAATCAATGAACATTGTTTTGACAGGAATGATGGGCACTGGCAAGACGGTTATAGGGGAAAAGTTAGCGGAAAAATTGAATATGAAATATATCAGTACCGATGAGATGATTGAAAAAGACGTGGGGATGCCTATACCTAAAATTTTTGAGAAGAAAGGCGAACCATACTTCCGGGATGTAGAGACAAAAGCTGTTAAGTGTGTGGCAATGTTGGATAACTTTGTCATAGATACAGGTGGTGGAGTGGTTCAGAAAAGTGAGAACATGGAAGAGCTGGAAAGAAACGGAGTAATCATATGTTTAACCGCTTCACCTCAAGTGATTCTGAGGCGCACAAGTAGGACGGATTATCGACCGCTACTAAATGTGGACAACCCCGAGGATGAAGTAAAAAAGCTCTTAAAGAAGAGAGAACGATTTTATAAGAGATGTAGCAGGATGATTGATACTTCCAATAAAGGGATAGAAGAAGTTGTGGATGAGATTATCAAATTCCTATCTGAGGGAAAAAGAAAATGAAGAAAGTGAAAGTGGCACTTGGCGAGAAGAGTTATGACATTCTTATAGCTTACCCCTTGGAAGAGATTGGCAGAACGCTCAAGAAATACACAAAAGGAATTAAGAGTCTTATCGTTACCAATCCCACAATTACAGAATACTACTTGAAAACAGTTGAGAGGAGCTTGCGGGAGGCTGGATTTCAAGTCTTTGTGGCTCAGGTTCCCGATGGCGAAGAGCATAAGTCTCTGGATGAAGTGAGTAAACTCTACGCAAGTTGTGTAGAATATAGGGTAGAGAGGGAATCTATTATTGTTGGATTAGGAGGTGGGGTGATTGGTGATCTGGCTGGATATGTGGCTGCAACTTTTATGCGAGGTCTGCCGGTGGTTCAGGTCCCCACTACTCTCCTGGCTCAAGTGGATAGTTCTGTGGGCGGCAAAGTGGCGGTCAATCTTCCGGAAGGTAAGAATCTGGTAGGGTCTTTCTACCAGCCGCTTCTGGTCTATATTGACCTCGCTGTTTTGAAAACCCTGCCGATTGAGGAGATGAAGGCGGGGATGGCTGAGGTGATTAAATATGGCATAATTCTTGATAATGACTTCTTTGAATATCTGGAAGAGAATATTGGAAGGTTGAGACAACTCGATTCGGAGGTTCTGGAGACCGTTGTGGCTCGCTGTTGCGTGCTTAAGGCAAGGGTTGTGGAAAAGGATGAGAAAGAAAGCGGGCTGAGGGCGATTCTCAATTTTGGTCATACTCTGGGCCACGCACTCGAGACTCTTACTGACTATAAGAAGTACAGGCATGGTGAGGCTGTGGCAATTGGTATGGTTGGTGCCTGTAGAATTGCTGAGGAGATGGGAATGTTGAAAAAAGAGGCAAGGGATAGAATTGAGCATCTGATTGGAAAAACTGGTTTACCCGGGAGAATTGGAGTAAAGCTAAGTGTAGATAGTATTATACAAATTCTTTCTCTCGATAAGAAAGTGCGTGCAGGGAAAGTCAGGTTCGTTTTGCCAGAGAGGATCGGAAAGGTTGTAGTGCGGAATGATGTACCAGAGGACATAGTGAGAGATGTAGTCAGAGGGCTCATAAAGTAGTTTTTCGCAATTGTTAGGAGGGAAAATGAAGCTTTTAGTGATTAACGGTCCCAATCTTGACCTTTTGGGAAAGAGGCAACCTGAGGTATATGGCAGGCTGACTCTAAAGGAAATTAACGAGAAAATGATTGAATTAGCTAAAGAACTACAATGCGAGGTTGAGTTCTTCCAGTCTAACCATGAAGGGGAAATTGTGGAGACTATTGGAAAAGCTAAGGGTAAATTCGACTTCTTAATCATTAATCCTGCTGCTTACACCCATACAAGTGTGGCTATCAGTGACGCTATTGTGGGAACAGGAATTCCCGTTATCGAGGTTCACCTGTCAAATATTTATGGCCGAGAGGAGTTTCGTCGGAAGTCTCTAATTGCCCCGGTTGCTGTCGGGCAGATTTGCGGTTTCGGTCCAGATAGTTATCTTTTGGCATTGAGAGCCGCGGTAAGTGGGATGAAGGAGAGGATGAAGGAATAGATTTCGGAGTCGCTCGGTTAGAACCTCGCTCTAATTCCGCCAGCGCTCACGTGAAACCTGGCGGAATTGAAGCTCCTATAACTATCCCTTCATCCTCGGAGATGTAGGGGTTCGATTCATCGAACCCGTAAGAGGTTGGGATAGTTTTCGGAGTCGCTCGGTTAGAAGACTAAAGATAGTTTGCTCATCGCTTGAGGAATTTCTTTACGCCAAAAAACTTCGGACTTTTCAAGGCGCAAATCAAAACTCCTCGCTTCGCTCGTCAGACAGCGATTTGCTTGAAAGAGGAGTAGCCGTCCTCGTTTTTTGGCTGAAATTCCAATAGCTGTTCGCAAACCATTTTTCAAATCCTGGGGTATTATAAATTTGTAATTTATATTAAGTAACGGGTAATTTGAAATTTGGAATTTGGAATTTGGAATTTGAAATTTGTAGTAGAAGGTTGGGATAGTTTTCGGAGTCGCTCGGTTAGCTGCACAGATTGAATCTGTGCCTACAATAGGATGGAAGATTTGTAGATCCCGATGAATCGGGACAAAAGGCAAGCAAAGCTTACGCTTTGCTGCTACAGGTTGAGAAGAAGGATGCTGGATAGACTGGAAAAGTTGAGAGAGAGTATTAAAGGAAAGAGAGTTGGGGCATTCTTAATTACTAGCCCTTCCAACCTTTTCTATTTGGGTGGTTTTCGAGCGGAAGGGAGCTTTGGTCTGGTGACTCAAGGAGAGGCGAGGATTTTTGTGCCCGAGTTATTATACGAGCAGGCTAAGGAGATAGTGAGAAACTTCGCAGTGATAGGCTTCAGGAATAAACTTTTGGCGAAAATCGAGAAATTTCTGGCCGGTGAGAAAATAAGAAGGTTAGGTTTTGAAGCTGGAGGAGTTTCACTTAAAAGATATAGGGAGATGGAGAGGGGCTTCAGACGAGTCAGGTTAGTGCCTTTGGATGGGCTGGTGGAAGAGATGCGAATAGTTAAGACAGAAGAAGAGGTGAACCTTATCAGGAAAAGTGCCCAGATCTCTGTAGCGGCTTTTCGCTTCATAAAAAGGAGAATTAGAATAGGAATGAAGGAGAGAATCATTGCTTGCCAGCTCGAATATTTTATGAAGAAAAGAGGAGCCGAGAAGCCTTCCTTTGATATCATAGTCGCATCTGGGGAGAATACTGCTTATCCCCACTACCAGACAGGGGAGCGGGAGATAAGGCCGGGTGACTGTCTTATTATTGATGTGGGATGCGTCTACAAAGGCTACTGTTCCGACTTGACAAGGCCTCTATTTTTGGATATAATAACAAAGAGCCATCGAGAAGGTCTTCGGCCCACATTACTCTTTGAATTTGGAGGCAAGTATAAGAAGATTTACGAAGCGGTGCGGAAGGCCCAGAAATCTGCCATAGAAAAGATAAGACCCGGGGTTAAGTGTTCGAGTATCGATTTTGCAGCCCGAAAAGTGATTGCTCGGGCCGGGTTGAGTGACTATTTTATCCACAGGACCGGCCATGGAGTTGGGTTGGATGTCCACGAACTCCCTTGGGTGGAAGAGAATAGTAAGCAGATTTTGAGAGCCGGGATGGTTTTGACTGTTGAGCCGGGAGTCTATATTCCAGGGTTTGGCGGAGTGAGAATCGAAGATATGGTCTTAGTTACGAAAAAAGGGTATGAAGTGTTAACAGAGGGCTAATCCCTCACCCCAACCCTCTCCCCCAAGGGGAGAGGAAGAAAAGGTGAGGGGGTTCTTGATCACTCAAATACGTGAAGGTTGTAGGATATGATTTCAGCTAATGACTTAAAGAACGGGACTAATATTGAAGTTGACGGCGAGGTGTTCACTGTCATCTGGTTCCAGCACCATAAGCCTGGCAAGGGCGGAGCTATGGTGAGGACAAAATTGAAGAGCGTCGCCACAGGACGTATTATGGAAAAGACTTTTCGTCCTGAAGATAGGTTTGTAGAGGCTATACTGGAAAGGAGAAAAAAACAGTATTTATACGGGGATGGGAAGAATTACTACTTTATGGACATGGAAAATTTCGAGCAGATTCCTTTTACGGAAAAAGAGTTAGGCGAGGGTATCAGGTTTCTAAAAGAGAATACGGAGGTGGAGGTTCTTATATATAAAGGGGCGATAATTGGAGTAGAAATGCCAGACTCTGTGGAACTTAAGGTTACCTATACGGAGCCTGGAAAGAAGGGCGATACTGTTACTAATGTGACCAAGCCGGCTATAGTGGAGACAGGTGCAAAGGTTCAAGTGCCTCTATTTATCAATACCGGTGATACGATTCGAATAAACGCACAAACCGGGGAATATATCGAGAGAGTATAAATTTGAGCAGAATTTTTTGGCCGCTGATTGAAGTGGCCTATTTATTTGTTAAGGCTTTGATGGATAAGGTATCAAAAGGTTTCTAGGGGGAATTATGAGAAAAAAGAAAAGTAGGAATAGCAGTAATAAGGGGACAAAAGAGCTATTGCAGATAAAAGAATTTGTCAACCTTATAAAGGGTGCCGATATTACAGAGCTTCTATGGGAAAAGAACGGAACGAAAATAAGTTTTAAAAGGGGAGTTCCTAATTTAGATGAGAAAAAAGAATTGGCCCAGAAAGGCCCTTCTGAAGTCTTGAGTGAAACTTCTCCTCCCGGCCTCAAGACAGAGGAAGAGGGCTCCCAGAGAATTGAGGGAGAGAGCTTACGCTTTCCAGAAAGGTATACCACGATAAAGTCTCGTATGGTGGGAACTTTTTATGATTCACTCTCCGAAGATCAACCTCCTTTGGTTAAGGTTAAAAATGTCATCAAGCCTGGACAAAAAATTTGTGTTATTGAGGCGATGAAAATTATGAGGGAAATCTCTGCTGACAATGGGGGGAAAATAGTTAAAATTTTAGTCGAGAACGGACACCCGGTGGAGTATGGTCAGGATATGTTTTTGATAGATCCTTATTATAAAGAAGAGGAGGCACCTAAGAGTCCAAGGAAGAAGACCCGTTAGAAATTTTGCTATACCTCTTTAGGAGGAATTCAATGTTTAAAAAAATCCTTATAGCCAATCGGGGCGAGATTGCATTGAGGATAATTCGTGCTTGTCGGGAAATGGGGATAAAGACAGTGGCGGTCCACTCCGAGGCAGATAATGATTCCTTACATGTAAGGTTTGCTGATGAGAGCGTCTGCATTGGACCTGGACCTTCGGATGAGAGTTATCTTAATATCCCTAATATTATTAGTGCTGCAGAAATTACTGGCGCTGATGCGATCCATCCTGGGTATGGATTCTTGGCAGAGAACACGTATTTTGCAGAGGTTTGCGAATCCTGTAATATTACTTTCATTGGACCATCCAAAGAAGTAATTTTGAAGATGGGAGATAAATGTAAAGCGAGAAATACAATGGAAAAAGCAGGGGTACCTATTATCCCCGGTAGCCGGGGGACTATTTCCAAGATAGACGATGCTTTAAAATTGGCAAGAAAGATTAAATACCCTGTAGTGGTAAAGGCATCTGCAGGTGGCGGTGGCAAAGGAATGCGCATTGTCCAGAATGAAGAGGGTTTGAAGAATGCGGTGACAATCTGCCAGAGTGAGGCTAAAGCGGCTTTTGGCAAAGAGGAAGTATATCTGGAGAAGTATATCCCCGAACCGAGGCATGTTGAGTTCCAGATTCTAGGGGACAGGAAAGGCAATATTATCTACTTGCCAGAGAGAGATTGCTCGATACAGCGTCGCCACCAAAAATTGATTGAAGAGTCTCCTTGTCCCTCGGTTAATTCCAAATTGCGACGCAAGATGGGACATGCGGCTATTAAGGCAGCTAAAGCAGTAAATTATACCACTGTGGGCACGATAGAATTTTTGTTAGATGACAACGGGGATTTCTATTTTATGGAAATGAACACAAGGATTCAGGTAGAACATCCCGTGACCGAACTGGTTTCCGGGATCGACCTGGTTAAGATGCAAATCAAGTTGGCCGCCGGTGAGAAATTAAATCTCGACCAGGATAAAATCAAAATTTGCGGCAATGTTATTGAATGTCGGATAAATGCTGAGGACCCCGATAGAGACTTCTTGCCTTCCTCAGGTGTGATTTCTAATTATATTTTACCGGGCGGGCCCGGAGTAAGAATAGATACTGGTATTTATCCGGGTTACAATATCTCGCCCTTCTACGATTCAATGATTGCCAAGCTAATCGTGATTGGAGATAACAGGCAGGAGGCGATCGCTCGCATGGAGAGGGCTCTCGGCGAATTTGTTATTGAGGGAGTAAGGACTACTATTCCTTTCCATGCCAAAGTGATGGCTGATGAGTATTTCCGAAGGGGGGAGGTCAACACCAATTTTATTCAGGAAAGAATATTCAAACAGGCATAAAGGAAGAACGGGCTCAATAAATTGAGCCCCTACAATTAATGTAGGGGTTTGATTTATCAAACCCGTTATTTGGGATGAAGGGATAGTTTTCGGAGTCGCTCGGTTAGAACCTCGCTCTAAATCCGCCAGCGCTCAAGTGAAACCTGACGGATTTGAAGCTCCTGCAACTATCCCTTCATCCTTGGGGAAATAGAGGTGGGGATAGTTTTCGGAGTCGCTCGGAAAGGTGCACAGATTGAATCTGTGCCTACAATGGCATTTGTAGGCACGGTTTCAACCGTGCAAAAGTAGGCTACAGAAATTAAATATGTAGCTGGTATTGAATACAGGCAAGTTCATAATGTACTTTGAAAATGCAAGATAAATATAGACTTTTGGACGCTAATTTAAACAGAGCAAGAGAGGGATTACGAATCATCGAAGATGTAGTCCGTTTTTTATATAACGATAAGGAATTATCGCGGAAACTAAGGAATATAAGGCACGAGTTGAGTATAATCACCGGTAAGATTTACCCTCGATTACTAAAGTCTAGAGACTCTGAAAATGATGTAGGATTGACCTTTAAAGAAGGAAAACGAAAAAATCTGAGAGATATCCTTATTGCAAATTTCAGGAGGGCAGAAGAAGGAATAAGAGTTCTGGAGGAGTTTTCCAGACTTATTTCAGCGGATGCGGGAGATAGGTTAAAGAAAATCAGATTCAAAGTTTACACGATAGAAAAGGAGATAGTTACTCGCATTTCTTAGAGGGTCGGTTTGGGTCTCGAAAAGGGAGAATTGAAGAAGAATTGGGTCAGGATATTTCTTTCAATTTTTATTGTTTACTTTTTTTCCCGAGGTGGGCCTCTCTTCGCTTGTGAAGAAAGAAATCTATTTTCTCGATTCGGCAGGGATTTTAAATATATCTTTACCAGTCCTCTCAGATTAGGTAAGTCTGATGTTCTTCCACTCTCAGCAATCCTTCTCGGCACCTGCGGATTGATGGCCTTAGATGAAGAGATCAGATGTTCAGTCCAGGATTTAAACAGTAATAGTTGGGATGAAATATTTGCCTTCTCAAAAGAGTTTGGGGATGGAAGAGCAACTCTCTCTATCGCCGGGATCTTCTATTTGGCTGGTAAAATTTTCAATGATGAAAAATCTCAAGAGACAGCGATTTCGGCTTTGGAATCTTTTATTTTTTCAGGACTTATATGTTCAAGTCTTAAAGTTCTTGCGGGAAGGAGTAGACCATATCGTGAGGAAGGTGGCGGGAGATTCTACGGACCAACATTTGATAATTCCAAGTTATCCCTTCCGTCCGGCCATGCGACGGTAGCTTTTTCTTTAGCTTCAGTTATAGCTTCAGAGTACGATAATCTCCTCATCGATATAAGTGCTTATACAATTGCCAGCCTTACGTCACTCTCCCGAGTTTACCATGATAAACATTGGACTTCAGATGTAGCTCTGGGCGCTATTATTGGTACCCTGGTGGGAAGAGCAGTAGTCCATCAGAACAGGGAGGAAGAAAAAGGAGTATTTCCCCTGGCAAGAATAAAAGAAGATGGGTTTGAAGTAAGATTCTTGCAGAGATTCTAAAGATAGTGAGAGGCTAATTCACTGATGGTTAAGAGTTTGCAGGATGTGGAATTATACGTTATCCTTTCTCCCAGGCCGGATATGGATTACTTGAGGATGGCTGAGGAAGCCATCCTGGGTGGGGCTGATATGGTTCAGCTCAGGGCAAAAGACTGGATGGATAGGAAGACAATTGAGATTGGAGAGAAATTAAGGGAAATCACGAGTAACCACAAAGTGCTCATGGTGGTTAATGACCGGTTAGATGTTGCTCTGGCTCTGGGTGCTGATGGGGTTCACCTTGGCCAGCAAGATATGCCATTAAATTTAGTCAGAAAACTCCTGATGTGGGAGGCAGCAGGAGCTTCCATATATGAACGAGGCCAGAAGCGGAAGCTACAAAAGGGTAGTTCACTTCCCAAGGGCCGCCCTGTTACCCGTTTCATAGGTGCTTCCACCCACAGTTTAAAGGAAGCTATCAAAGCAGAAAAAGAGGGCGCCGATTATATCAGTGTGGGGCCGATCTTCTACACATCCTCCAAGCCTGACTTAAAGCCGATAGGACTCAACTCGATTCGTCAAGTAGGAAAGAAGGTGAACATACCTTTTTTTGCCATTGGGGGGATTGACCAGGGGAATGTGGGAGAAGTTATCCGTGCAGGGGCTAAAAGAGTGGCTGTTATCCATGCTGTATCCAGTGCTAAAAATGTGAGAAAGGCTGCACAAGAGATGCGGAAAAAAATTAGAGAGGCAAAGGGTTAGATTAATGACACAATTAGAATGGGCTAAAAATAAAAAGATTACCAGCGAAATGAAATCAGTTGCCGCTAATGAGGGCTTAACTCCAGAATATATCCGCTCCTGTATTGCTGAAGGGACAGCGGTGATACCCCTCAATGTAAAGCGGGGTAACCGCAAGAAGTTACGGATTATAGGGATAGGCAAAGGATTAAGGACAAAAGTGAATGCCAACATCGGTTCTTCTCCGGATAGAGTGAGTTTAGTGGAAGAGAAGAAGAAGTTAGATGCAGCCATTGAAGCTGGAGCGGATAGCGTGATGGACCTCTCCACAGGAGGGGATATTGGAAAAATAAGAAGGATGGTTCTCGAACGCTCCATTTTGCCTGTAGGGACAGTGCCAATCTATCAGGCTGCGTGTGAGACTGTCCGTAAAGGTAAGAGAATTGGCAAGATGAATGTAGATGCTATCTTTCGCATAATTGAACAACAGGCTGAAGAAGGGGTCGATTTTATGACAGTCCACTGTGGAGTTACCCAGAGAATTGTCGAGACTTTAAGAAGAAGCCGGAGGATTACCGGGATAGTTAGTAGAGGCGGAGTATTTCTGGCACAGTGGATAATTGATAATAATAAAGAGAATCCTTTATACGAACAATTCGACAGACTCCTGGATGTTGCTTATAAATATGATGTGACTTTGAGTTTGGGGGACGGGCTCAGGCCGGGATGTCTTGCTGATGCCACAGATGAAGTGCAGATTGCAGAGCTTTCTGTTCTGGGAGAACTGGCAAAAATGGCAAGGGAGAGAAATGTTCAGGTGATGATAGAAGGGCCTGGACATGTTCCTTTAAATCAGATTGAAGCCAATGTCTTGTTGGAAAAGAGTCTGTGTGGAGGTGCGCCCTTCTATGTTTTGGGTCCTTTGGTCACTGATGTTGCACCAGGATACGACCATATTACTTGTGCTATTGGAGGGGCACTTGCTGCTGCCTCTGGTGCCGATTTCCTGTGCTATGTTACTCCTGCAGAGCATCTTCACCTCCCCGATGTGGATGACGTAATCGAGGGAGTAATTGCTACCAGGATTGCTGCCCATGCGGCTGATGTGGCCAAGGGAGTAAAGGGAGCATTGAATTGGGATATTCAGATATCCAGAGCAAGAAAGTCCCTTAACTGGAAAAGACAGGAAAGGCTATCTATCAATCCCAAGAAGTTCAGGGAAGAGAGAAAGAAGTCGAAGCCAAAAGATGGCCGGGTTTGCACGATGTGCGGTGAGTTCTGCGCAATGAGACAGAGTAGTTTATATTTAAAAAGATAAAATTTTGGAAAAAGGAAGAGAAGATGCGTTATGACATTAGTGAAGTTCTGAAGTCGTGGGAATATGACCGGCTAAATAATGTAAGAAAGATAAAAGATAATGATGGTAAAGAGAAAATTCAGATTAGATTACCATTAGGAATTGAGCAGTTCGAAATAGATGGAAGACCTGATGGCAAGAAACCCTATAGGAAAGAGTCGCTTTTGGAGTATTACAGGGCAAAACTTGAAGTCTATAAGAAAAGTAAGGGAACCGATGAGGGGTTTGGTCTCACAAGAGAGGTCTGCTCAAAACTATATGAAGAAGGGCTATTATATTACTATCGTTACACTCTTTTTTTTCAGTTAAAAGATTATGAAAGATTGGTCAGAGATACTCAGCGGAATATCGAATATTTCGATTTTGTGAGTAAATACGCAGTCGAGGAAGAAGACAAAATGGCTCTCGAGCAGTATCGACCATACATAATAAGAATGAACGCGCTGGGGAAGGGACTTGCCCATATAGAGAAGAGGGAATATGAGGAGGCTTTGAGAATGATTGAAGAGGGAATTACAGCGATTAAGTCTCTTCCAGATATGGAAAACGCAACTTTTACTTATGAAAAGGGAAGGTCTTTGGCTCTTTTAAGAGGTATGGCAAAGGAGATTCTCGAGAAGAGACCCCTTTCAGAAAAGGAGAAACTTCAGAAAAAGCTCCAGGAGGCTATCGAAGAGGAAAATTATGAGAGAGCAGCTCAACTTCGGGATAGAATACACGAATTAGAGAGAACACCAAAAGTAAATTATAAAAGAAGATGTAAGGGGAGATAGAGGAGGCAAATAATGAAGATTGGCATTATATCAGATACACATGGTGATTTGGTGGGTTGGCGGAAAGTAATGGAAGAAATCTTTCCTGATGTGGATATGATTATTCACGCCGGAGACCTATTCAATTATGGACCTAGGAATCCCATGCCTGAGGGTTTCGCTCCCGGGGAATTAGTCCAGGAGATGAATGGGTTAGAAATCCCCGTGGTGGCGGTGAGAGGAAATTGTGATTCAGACGTTGATGAATCTGTGGTCAATTTTCCCGTTCAGAGCCCGTTTGCTTTAGTTCAGCTGGGTTCCCTCCGCATAGTAGTAAACCATGGCGATAAACTGAGTGATGAAGACAAAGTCAGCCTTGCTAAGAGATGGCACGCCAATATTTTTATCTCTGGTCATACGCACCGACCGAAATTAGCAAGAGAGGGGGACGTAGTATTTTTAAATCCGGGCAGTCCCTCTTTGCCCAAGGAGAATCCCACAGTGGCGTTAGTTGAGGAGACGGATGGTGAAGTGGAGATAAAGATTATTGATGTGGAAACAGGCAAGGTGATGATGGAGTAAGAGAGGATGAAGGGATAGTTTTCGGAGTCGCTCGGTCAGAAAAACCTCGCTCTAAATCCGCCAGCGCTGGGGCTTTACCTGGCGGATTTGAAGCTCCTGAAACTATCCCTTCATCCTCAGGGTATTAAGAGGTGGGATAGTTTTCGGAGTCGCTCGGTCAGAAAAACCTCGCTCTAAATCCGCCAGCGCTGGGGCTTTACCTGGCGGATTTGAAGCTCCTGAAACTATCCCTTCATCCTCAGGGTATTAAGAGGTGGGATAGTTTTCGGAGTCGCTCGGAGAAGGATTTGAAAATAGTTTGCTCATTCCTGAGGAATTTCTTGACGCCAAAAAACTTTGGACTTTGCAAGGCGCAAATCAAAACTCCTCGCTACGCTCGTCAAACAATGATTTGCTTGGAAGAGAATGAACCGTCCTCGTTTTTTGGCTGAAATTCCTAAAGTGCTTCGCAAGCTATTTTTCAAATCTTGGTGTATTATAAATTTGAGATTGGGTGGGGTCAATTTGGATTTTGGAATTTGAAATTTGGATTTTGTAGTAGGGGTTCGATTCATCGAACCCGTAAGAGGTTGAAATGAGGGTGGAGTTGATCTCCGTTGGCACGGAGCTATTGAAGGGGAAGATTAATACTGATACCGCTTATTTGGGTGAGAAATTAGACAGCATCGGCTTAACCATAGAGAGGGAGACTACGGTTGGCGATGACCGAGAAAAGATTGAGAGTGTCCTTCGGGAGGTTTTAAATAGAGCTGATATTATCATTACCACTGGTGGGTTGGGTCCAACATTTGACGATTTAACCCGAGAAGTTATGGCTAAAGTCTTAAAGAAAAAACTGGTCTTCGACAGGGAAGTGATGCACGAAATTGCTGCCCATTTTGCAAAGAGGGAACTGGAGATGCCCAAAGAGAACGAAAGGCAGGCTTATATCATTGAAGGGGCCAGAGTCATTCCCAACAAGGTTGGCACCGCTCCTGGAATGGTCGTGGAAAAGAGAAGTAAGGCCGATTCGAAATCGAAAGCTCAAAGAGTGAGTATAATTATGTTACCCGGACCTCCTCGGGAGATGAGGCCGATGGTTGAGGAGGTTGTGTTGCCATATCTCAAGGAGAAGTATGAGCGAAGAATATTGAAGAAATGTGTTCTTCATATTTGTGGGCTGACGGAGTCTTCCGCGTATGAGAAGATTAAAGAAGTGGTGGAAATTGAGCGCAGGGTGGAAGGTGGAATTTTAAGGTTTTCTATATTAGCCCATCTTGCAACGATAGATGTGGAGATTTCAGGAGAAGGAGAGAACGAACTACTCGTTGATGAAATGATTCACAAAGCACGGCAGGAAATCTATGATCGTCTGGGAGACTATATTTATGGACAAGATGAAGATACTTTGGAGAGTGTGGTGGGTGGTTTGCTCCTTAGGAAGAGATTGACGTTGGCAGTGGCTGAATCTTGTACTGGTGGGTTACTTGGCGATCGAATTACTGATGTTCCTGGAAGTTCGGTATATTTCAAAGAGGGAATTGTGGCGTACAGTAACGAAGCGAAGGTGAGAATTTTGGGGGTTAGAGAAGAGACTCTAAATGAATTTGGCGCGGTTTCCAGAGAGACTGCATTGGAAATGGCAAGAAGAGTACAGGGAATTAGTGGAGCGGATATAGGGTTGGCTACTACCGGTATTGCCGGGCCTACTGGAGGAACTCCTGAGAAGCCGGCGGGCTTGGTGTACATAGCTTTGGTGTGGGCTGGGAGGGGCGTTGAGATATGTAATGAATTTCGCTTTATTGGTCAAAGGAGAGAAATAAAGGAAAACACGGTGGCAAGCGCGCTCGACATTTTGAGAAGGGTATTAATGGGAAAGGATTAGATTTTGTAGAGAAATGTTAATTGGTAAAGACCGAATTGAAAGAATAAGAAAAATACTGGATCCCGAAGAATTTATGTTTCTCATCACTTCTTGTTTGTCCCCTCAAGAGATATCCTCCCTTTCTAAGAGAATTGGCATTAGTTATGATGGGTACAGGGCAGGTTCAATTCCTCCCGAGGTCCTTGCTATGGACTTAACTGAGGAATTCTTCAGCGATTTCGATTCCGGAGAATTGATGCTAAATCTATTGGATGAAAAGTGCAGTTTCGATAAGGGGCTATCTGAGGGAAATGTAAAAAAGGAGCTCGACAGTCTTTCTGATCGGGAGATAGCTTGGCTTCTGTGGGGATTACTGGGTAAGCCAGAAGACGAATGCGAGGATTCTATAGATTCAATATTAGATAATCTTCAAGATAGAGTTATGGAAAAACAGTGGCAGATAATCGAGGAAAGGAAGGGGCATTACGAGAGCACTCTTGAGGAGAGCGAGAGACTGAAGAGAAAATTGAAAGAGATGGAAAGGAGAGAAGAAAAATTCAAACACCAAAAAGAGAGGCTGGAAAGAAGAATTGAGGAACTCTTGCAAAGACTCTCCCAAAAGGAGAGCTCTCTCGAAGAGTTGTCTTCCCAGTGTCACAGTCTGGAAAAGGAGAGTGGGCAACTTAAGTCCGAACTCGCTTCCATTAAGGAGAGAGTAAGCGATGCTGAGAGATTAAAGGAAAAGTCAGAAAAAGAAATTCAAGAGGTAGAGCTTCTTAAATCAAAAATTGGCTCAGTGGAGAAAGAACTTGCTTTGAGGGAAGAGAAACTCAAGAACCTTAAGAATCTGAAGCGAGTAGGAGTCTTCGTTGATGCCCAGAATTTGTATTATGCCGCTAAAGAAGAGTTTAAAGGGAAATTGGATTATAAAGCACTTCTGGATAAGATTGTGAAGGGAAGCGGAAAAGAAGATAGGTTTCTGGCAGGCGCTTATGCTTATTTAGTAGAAAATCCTGAGAAGGACCAAACCAAATTCCAAAAGCTTCTGGAGAGTTTCGGTTTTCAAGTAAAATTCAGAGAGCTTCTGGAGAGGTCAGACGGTTCCAAGAAGGGAAATTGGGATTTAGGACTTACTATAGATATTATTCAGACCATTTCAAGGTTCGATGTGGTTATCATTGTTAGTGGTGATGGGGATTTTGTAGACCTCATAAAATATTTGAAAAAACAACATGATGAAGTCAAGGTGGAAGTTGCAGCCTTCCCTTCAAGACAGAGAACATCTCAAAGGTTAATAAAAGAGGCAGACTATTTCCATGAATTGGGACAAGATGTCATCATCAGGGAGGAGTGATGAAAGATAAGAAATCTAAAGGAAAAGATACATCCTACAGCAAACAGATAGAGGCACTTTCCAGAATAAGCAAGGCAATCTCATCTGAACTTTATCTGGAAAATATTTTGAAATTAATTGTAACTGTAACCGCAGAGGTAATGGGCTCTAAGATATGTTCCTTAATGTTATTAGGTGAGGACAGGAAGGAGCTAATTGTTCGAGCAACCCAGTCAGTTAGTGAGGAGTATAACAGGAAACCTAATATAAAGTTGGGAGAGGGCGTCGCAGGAAGGGTTGCCAAAGAGAATAGACCCATTAGTGTTCTGGATGTAAGAAAGGATCCTCGCTATGTGAACGTGAAGATAGCCAAAAAAGAAAAATTATGTTCACTGTTAAGCGTCCCCCTCAGTGTGAGAGGGAAAGTGATTGGAGTTATTAATTGTTACACTTCTTCGCCTCATAAATTTACACAATCGGAAATAGATGTGCTTATTACAGTGGCCAATCAGGCTGCCGTTGCTATTGAGAATATGGAACTCATGGTTAAGTCTAAAGTTATTCAGGAGGAGCTGGAAACTCGCAAACTCGTAGAGAGGGCAAAGGACATATTAATGGAAGAGCTCGGGATATCCGGGGAAGAGGCATTCCGCAAAATACAGAAGCAAAGTATGAACACCAGGAAGCCAATACGAGAAATTGCGGAAGCCATAATTTTGAGCAAAGAAATAAGAAAATAAAGGTAAATTGTAGCGGCAGAGCGCCAGCCCTACATTGTAGGGGCGACCCTTGTGGTCGCCCGAAAGGGAGCAAAGCTTACGCTTTGCCACTACAATAAAACAAACAAAATATGACAAACCAATACCACACCATTGTCGTCGGCGGTGGCCACGCCGGCTGCGAATCCGCCCTTGCCTCTTCCCGTCTCGGTTGCCGAACTCTCCTTCTCACTATGAATCTCGATACCATTGCATTTATGTCTTGCAACCCAGCAGTTGGCGGTTTAGCCAAGGGACAATTAGTCAAAGAGATAGACGCATTAGGCGGAGAGATGGGCAAGGTTACCGACGCCACAGCCGTCCAGTTTCGCCGATTGAATATGGCAAAAGGTCCCGCCGTCCGCGGCTCAAGGGCACAGACAGATAGACAGGCATACCGGCTGAAGATGAAAGAAGTCCTGGAGAGGCAAGAAAATCTCGAATTAAAACAGGGTCTGGTTGAAGAAATTCTGGTAGAGAAGAACAGAGCGGTGGGAGTAAAGACAAGCATTGGTCAGAAATTTTATGCACAAGCAGTGATTATCACCCCCGGAACTTTCTTAAACGGACTAATCCATATTGGCCTCACTAATTTCCCGGCTGGCAGGATGGGCGACTTCCCGGCAATAAAACTTTCTCAAAATCTAAGAGAACTCGGCTTTCAGATAGGAAGATTCAAGACAGGAACCTGCCCACGCCTCAACGGAAAAACCATAGATTTCTCTAAACTCAAAACCCAGGAAGGAGACAAATTTCCCATCCCTTTCTCATTTTCCACAAAAGAGATAACTCAACCTCAACTACCCTGCTATATCACCTACACCAATCCCAGAACCCACGAGATAATTAGAGGAGGTTTAGACCGTTCTCCTCTTTACACTGGCGTCATTAAAGGGACAGGAGTGAGATATTGTCCCTCCATTGAAGATAAGGTAATGAAATTTCCCGATAGAGAAAGACATCAGATTTTTTTGGAACCAGAGGGTGTAAACACCTTTGAATACTATCCCAATGGTTTAGCAACAAGTCTCCCCATAGACGTCCAGTTAGCGATGTTAAGGACGATTGAGGGTCTGGAAAATGTAGAGATAATGAGACCAGGCTACGCCATTGAGCACGATTATGCTGAGCCAACACAGCTAAAACCAACCCTGGAAACTAAATTAATTGAAAATCTATACTTCTGCGGCCAGATTAATGGAACAACAGGTTACGAAGAGGCAGCCGCCCAGGGACTAATTGGCGGGATTAATGCCGGGCTGAAAGTGCAGGATAAACCCCCATTCGTTCTCGACCGTTCAGAAGCCTATATTGGCGTCTTGATTGACGACCTCGTCACCAAAGGAACCAAAGAACCTTATCGAATGTTCACCTCACGAGCCGAGTACCGATTAATTTTGAGAGAAGATAATGCCGATTTGAGACTAACCGAGAAGGCATACAACATTGGGCTTGTTGGAGAAGAGAGATACCAGGAAGTCGTAACAAAGAAGAGAGCCATCGAGAAGGAACTGGCAAGATTAAGAGAAGTCAAGATTTATCCCGACTCCAAAACAAATAAGAAATTCTCTGAAAGGGGATGGATAGCTCCGAAAAGTCCAATCAGTTTAGCCGAACTGTTAAGAAGGCCTGAAATTTCTTACTCTGATTTGAAACTTTTTGATGAGAGAATTGGTGAGGTTCCATTGGAGGTAGCCGAACAGGTCGAAATTCAAATTAAATATGAAGGATATATAAGGCACCAAGAACAAGAGATAGAGAAATTTAAGAAACTGGAGAATAAAAGAATACCCCTGGAAATTAACTATAAAGAAATCGTCGGTCTATCTAATGAGGTGAGGGAGAAGTTGTCTAAAATAAGACCAGACTCTCTCGGTCAAGCCTTACGCATCTCAGGAGTTACTCCTGCCGCAATCGCCATTCTAATGGTTCACCTCAAAAGGATGGGAATTTAAAGAGATTTGAAATATGGATGAAGATAGAAAAAACTATTCTGAACTAAAAGAATTTGCCCTGGGATTGGGAGCTTCTTTATTTGGAGTTTGTGACCTTTCCCGATTAAAGGGCGAATTTTTAGATTTATCTCCCGAAGCCATCAAAGGATTGAATAGAGGGATTTCCTTAGCTGTAAGGTTATCTGACAAGATAATTGATAGTATTGAGGATAGACCTACTAAACTATACTATTACCATTACCGCCAGATAAATTATTTTTTGGATAGGATAGCTCTGGGAGTGGTCCAGTTCATTCAAAATAGAGGGTGGAGCGCCTTACCAATACCTTCTTCCCAGACAATAGACTGGGAGAATCAAAGAGGCCACCTTTCACATAAAGAGGTAGCCCATCAAGCAGGTCTCGGATGGATGGGCAGGAACAACCTTCTGGTCAACCCAAATTTTGGGTCCCGTTTCAGACTGGTTACCGTCTTAACCGACTTTCCTCTTCCCTCAGATAACCCCGTAGACGGCTCTTGTAACGATTGTAGAGCCTGCCTCGCAATATGCCCCGCAGGCGCCATCAAGGAGAGAGTAGAAGATTTTGACCACCTTGCCTGCTTCCGAAAACTGGACGAATTTAGAAAGACCTGCGGCATCGGTCACCACATCTGCGGAATTTGCCTCAAATCCTGCCCCGGCCCAAGACGACTCCCAAATAAACAAATCTTTGGAGTGTCAAACGAAAGTTTGACCCTGTAGGGAAATTGTCTGGAGTAACTGTGGTAGGGGACGACCGCCGTGTCGTCCCGTAATTGTGGTAATTCTCTCGCTTTACACTCCAAAGAACTGTAGGGGTTCGATTTATCGAACCCGTAAAAGCGGGCTCAATAAATTGAGCCCCTACATAAGATGAACAATTTTGGACTTTTCCAGAGACCAATCCCAAAAATTTTGACACTAACGGTCACAAAATTAAGGTTGTCACCGCAAAACAAATTTGTTATAATTTAAAATGGCTTGATGAGGAAAGGCAAATAAATGTATATTCCAGAATGCTCAATTATTAATAAGATAAAACCCTATAACGAGTTAAACAAAATTCTTCAAGTTCGCGAAAAACAAATTCGTGCCACAAAAATCGGCAGATGGCGGATAAAACCTCAAGGATCTGAAGGAGTTTATTCGGGCGAGGACGAATAGGTAATAATATCATCTGGCTTTTTCCACCGTAGGCGGATCTGCCTCTGGCAGAAAATTTGAAGGGTAGTGCTCGTCCCGAGCGGCTTATGGTGAATGAAGTCGAACCAAATCGAGGAAGAGATTTCCTGCCCGTTGGTAGGCAGGGATGTTAAGGACATTGAGGAGTGGAATTTATTTTATAATTTAATGGAATACGACAAGTTACATAAAGCGTCTACTCCTTTACTCCTTGAGTTTATTTCCTTGATAAAGATTTAAAAAGTAGTAAAATGTATATTGTATAAAAATTTACGATATTTACTTAGTAAGTAATTAACATGAAAAATAATACAACAGAAAAATATCTTGGACCAAGAGAAATAGAAGTTATAGCAAGGCTTTCCTACGAGAAGGCCTCCTTAATTACCAAAGAACAGTTTGACAAGTGGTTTAAGTTCAATAAGACCCTGCGAGAACAGGTTATCTTCAGGCTCAAGAAAAAGGGTATTTTGACTGCAATAAAAAGGGGCGTTTATTTTTATTCACCTCTTGAATCAGGACCGGCAGGAAGCAACATAAACGAGTTTCTTATCCCGGCCGTTTTCTTTCCTAACGGCAATTATTACATTGGCTATGCAACAATGTTTAACTACTATGGCTTTAGTGACCAGCTTTTTCAAATAATGTATATTCTAAATACCTCTTTGCAAAAAGACAAGACAATAGGCAATATGCGTTTTAAAATGATTAAAGTTCCTGCCAACAGGATGTATGGGCTTGATAAAATCAAGATTAAGGATATTGAAGTGATAGTAAGCGATAAGGAGAGGACACTTGTTGATTTGATTTATGCCCCCCAGCCAGTAGGTGGCTTGAAAAAGGCATTTGAGATATTAAAAGAGCAGATTGAAGCTAAGAGGATAGATATAGCAAAGTTTATCAGATATACCCTGAAATTTCCTAATATTACAACAAGAAAGAGGATTGGTTTTACCCTTGAGCAAGCTGGCTTAAGTGACAAAACATTAGAACCATTGCTGAAAAGCGTAAAAAAGACATCTTTGGTTACGCTCTATCCCTCAAAGTCAAGAAAGGGCAGGATAAATAAGAAGTGGATGCTTATTGAAAATGCTCCATAATGACAGAGAAGAGTTTCTTAAGATTTTAGAGAGAACATCAGCCCAGACAGGATTTCCTTTAAGACTGCTTGAAAAGGATTATTACATCACCATTATTCTTTCCCGGATAAATGAACTAAGTAAAGATTTGATATTTAAGGGCGCAACATGCCTGAGCAAGATTTATTATTTATATTACCGGTTAAGCGAGGATTTGGATTTTACCCTCAGATTGCCGGTCAAAAATACTACAAGAACAATGCGTAGCAATGCCATGAAGCCCATAAAGGAATCATTAAGGACTTTCCTTAAGAATTTTGATATGAGCATAGAGGGTTTAGATAAAACAGGCCATAGAGAATCAACTCAGTATATTTATTATCTTGATTATGACTCTGTTGTGCTGAATAAGAAAGAATCAATTAAGCTTGAAATTGGCTTGAGGTCTAATTCTATTTTACCTACCGTAACAAAAAAAGTTAATCATAAATTTCTTCATCCTTTTACAAAAGAGTCTCTTTTTGATACCGGGAGCGTTAACTGCCTTGCGTTAAAAGAACTTGTTGCGGAAAAATTAAGGGCTACTGCCACAAGAGAAGTGATAGCCGGTAAGGATTTTTATGACTTAGGATATTTGATAAGGGAAGGGTTTGATTTCAAGGATAAAGAATTACTCACGCTTTTTAAAAGAAAGCTTGAAGAAGATAACTTTTCCTCCGACTTGAAAAAATACAGGATTAATTTAGGCAGAACTAATAAGGAAATTGAAGAGATGAAGGTAAGGGTTGAAGATGAGCTTTTACCTGTGCTTACTCTTGATGAACAAAGATCCTTTAATATGCAGAAAACCCTTGATGAGTTAAATAAGGTTTTTAAGGAAATTGAGTAGGGCATGGTAGATTAGACCCATGGATTTGAAGGAGTTTATTCGGGCGAGGACGAATAAGTAAAGATGAATAATATTACAGCAAAGACCCCTTTTGCAATCTGCTGCGCACTGCGGAAGATTTAGGATGGATAAGACCCAAATAATAGATGACCTGATGGTTGAGGCCGATTTGATTAACCAGGTTGATGAAGTGATGAAGTTTGTCGCCAGGCACATCAGCGTGAGGTATGAGTTTGAGGGCAAGCCGAAAAGGAAAGAGGTGTGGGAATATCCCTTGGAAGCCCTAAGAGAGGCAGTTATAAACGCGATAGTGCATAGAGATTACACTGTTCCTTCAAATGTTCAGCTCGAAATTTACGAGGTAATGTCAAAAATAAAATGAAAGAAAAGTCAAAAGAGCCTTGTAAGTAAAGGGAAAAATCTTCCATAACTGGGGAGGGAATATATTTTTGTAGATTAGGTTCGAGAGATAAACTTATTCCTCCCCCTTGATGGGGGAGGATAGAGGTGGGGGTGGATAGGAAGATATAGTGGATTTTGTTAATTTTAAAAGAAAAATTGTAATAGAAACAGATAGCGGACAACATGCAATTAGAAGTAGAAAAGATGAGGAAAACCCTCTCTCACAAGGGGAAAGGGGACAAAACTAAGATTTTTGACAATACCTAAAAAAGGAGCAGGGGCTTTTTATGTTATTGCACATTAATTGCATATATTGCACATAGATTGCACATTTATTGCCCATAGGCAGGTGTTTATCAGATACAGATAGACTGACTGAAGAGAGGGTTAGAGAGCTTATAAATCTGAAAGAGATCCGCGCCACAAAGATTGGAAGATAGCGGATCAGGCCTTAAGGATCTGGAGGAGTTTATCAGGCAAGGAGGAATAGGAGAAAAACCAATGATGTCATTTAAAAAGCAGGGAAAAGATTTACAGATACCTTTGGGCGCTGTATGGCTGATGAATTCCATTTCTGAATATAAAGGAAAGCAAGAGTTATACGCCAGGCAATCTCCGCAGATACTTAAGACGCTTCTGGAGATTGCCTTAATTGAGAGTGCAGAGTCATCCAACCGCATAGAAGGCGTGACTGTAGATAAAAATAGATTAAAGCCTCTTATAATCGGACATTCAAGGCCCCATGATAGGTCGGAGGAAGAAGTAGTTGGCTACCGCAAAGCCCTTGATTTAATTCATAAGAAACACAGAAGCTTAGATATATCAGCAGAAATAATAAAAGAATTACATCGCTTAAGCCAGGCAGAAAAAGGCGATGCCGGAAAATGGAAGACGAAAAACAATGAGATTATCAGAAAAAATCCAGACGGAAGCGTTGAGGTAATCTTTAAACCTCTGGAGGCTCGGCTTGTGCCTAAAGCGATAGACCAGTTATGCTTGGGTTATAAACATAGTATTGACCAATTAAAATATCCTGACCTTTATGCGGTTAGTTGCCTTATTTTAGATTTTCTTTGCATCCATCCTTTTAGGGACGGCAACGGCAGGGTTTCACGCCTGCTGGCACTCCTTGCCTTATATCATCATGGTTATGAAGTAGGTAGATATATAAGCCTCGAAAGAATAATTGAGCAGTCAAAAGAGACCTATTATGAGGCATTGCAAAAAAGTTCTCAAGGCTGGCATGAGGCAAAACATGATATTTCACCATGGCTACATTACTTTTTAGGAACCATAAACTCTGCTTATAAAGAATTTGAGCAGAGAGCAGGTAGCGTCAAATCGCCAAAAGGCGCGAAGACAGAAATTGTAATACAAACGATAAATAATCAGCAAGGCGAATTTTCTATATCTGAAGTTGAGAGATTATGCCCAGGCATAAGTAGAGATATGATTCGGCTTGTCTTTAGGCAGTTAAAAAAAGAAAAGAAGATTATTTGTCTTGGCAAAGGACAGCAAGCCAAATGGAGGCGAATAGGGTAATATCTTATTGAATAGGGTAATGAATAGGGTAATATAAAATAATGGGCATATTTTATGCTACCCCACCATAGGCGCCTGTCTGCCGGTAAGGCAGGGATTTGCCTCTGGCAGAAAAGTCGGTGACCAGTGGAGATTTGATGTTAAGGAAATAGAAGAGTGGAAGAGAAACCAGGGAAAGGTAAAATCTACGAAAAAGCTATAAAAAACTGGCCTAAAGACAAATATTTAAGCAATTTTGTACAAAATGGGAAAAGGGGTCAGAATCAATTTTAAGGGTAAAAAGGTCAAATCAATTTTCTTAAAAAAATCACTCTGACCTTATTTTTCGTTTTTCGCTATTTTTCGGTATAAAATTACCATCTAACCGTTGTAGCATCGTGTTTATATATTCTGCTTGATTAAAAGTAGAACAAGTTGTAAAATTGTAGCCAGAGAAGGCAGCATTCACTTGAGGTATATCGAGGAGCTATTAGAGTACGAAGACAGCAGGAGAACTGAAATTTACAACCGTGTAAGTGCCAGAAGGACAGGAAAGAAAAGAAACCCTTCGGAACAGGCTAAATCTGAAACCCGAACCTGATAAGTGACAAAATTTTTGATTGAGAAAGGACCTCTGGCATTCGCCGAGAGGAATGTATATCCAAAATACCTCGGATATCGCCCCACTTTTAGGGGTATATCCGAACTTATGCGGTTATAACCAAGTTAGTTGCAATTGCCGGCCAAAATGAATTAGAGGGCAAATAATGCCAGAAGTTAGATGTCCTAAATGTGGTTCTTTAATGATTCTGCGGACAGCAAAAAGAGGGCCAAATGCTGGTGGGAAATTCTATGGGTGCTCTCGTTATCCTAATTGCAAAGCAACTGTTCCATTCGAGTCTGTATCTACTGAGCCAGTAAAGCCTGAGAAAGAAAAACGGTCTCTAACAGAGACTTTCTTTCCACGAACTCTTATCGCCAGAGCAAGATTCCAAAATTACCAAGTTAGATTTTTTGAAACTGTGGCAGTCCCTGAAGATTTGCTGGAAAGGATCAGTTCCGAAGATATAATAGAAGAAGAAATCTTAAAGGCTTTCTCTCAGTGGAGAACTGATTTTCCGATTAGAGAATCTGAATCTACTCTAACCGAAAAACAATCCCAGATAATTTCGGTCTTGGAAAAGATTCTAACCAGGGGAAAAATCACCCTGCCATCTCCAAATGTCGAAAAAGAGTTTAAAGAAATATTTAAACTATCAAAAAGCGAACCTTCTTTATCATTTATAGAATTTTTAGTGCTTAGAGGATATCAAAAAAGCCAAAAGCATCTCTGGTTAGATAGTGAGGAAGAAAATATGTTCTATGAAAATATGCTGCCAAAACTTTTAGGAGAAAACTATGAACAATTTGTTCTTCCTCAGGTTGAGATTTCGGGTTTATTACCTCCAAATCTAAATATGGAGACTATAGGATACCAGAGGGTTGATTTTGCTCTACTCCATCCCAGGTTAGAAGAAAAAATCATAGTTGAAATTGATGGCGAGCAACATAAAAGGCATATTGATTCAGATAAAGAACGGGATAAAGCTTTGAAAGAGCATGGCTATACAGTCATACGTATCCAAGCTAATGAATTACAAAAAATGATAGGCCAGCCACTGATGGATCTAAGTTCAAAACTTTCTGCAATAGCAGAAAAGTTCGATAAGGGTTTAGTTTCTTCTAATAATGAGATTATTAAATTCATACAATCAATTAAGATTGTTCACCAAATCCAAATTGTTCTCCTTCAAGCGATTCAGTCAAGGTTCCTTAATTTAGAAGATACAGGACTATGGCATATTGTTGCCGATTTAGATGAAATTGGTATATTTAATAAAAAGGAAGCTCTTGTAATACTGAAGAAATCTGTATCGGACTTTGTAGAATTATTAGGGAAACTTAGCAAACTTTATTCAGTCAAACTAAACATAGGAGAACCTATTTGTAATCTTTTCTCTGACTGCACCACAACTAAATCTGCAAGTGCAATTTATATCTCTTTCTCAGATAAATTTACAACTGACTTACCAACATTCTATGTGCAAAATGTCTATTTCCCTTTCCATATAGTAAATTCATCCTTCCCTGCAACACCAGTAATTGAAGGTTTAGAAAAACCAGACGAAAAAGATTTAGAATACTTTCTACAGTATCTATTTCGTAAGCCTTATTTCTGGGAAGGTCAATATGATGGAATTACACGAGCGCTTCAAGGTAAAGACGCATTGCTATTACTTCCGACAGGGGCGGGCAAGTCTTTGGTATATCAACTTGCTTCTTTACTTCTACCTGGTAGAACGGTGGTTATTGATCCGATTATCTCATTAATGGAGGACCAAATTGATAATCTTGCTATGATAGGTATTGGCCGATGTATTGCTATTACACACCAAATTGCAGATCCCCAGGAGAAGTCACGAGCAATTCAACTATTTGGACAGGGGGAGTATCTTTTTGCCTATGTTGCTCCTGAACGATTTCAAACTATTGAATTCCGTGAATCACTTCGGACACTTACAGTCCATACGCCAATTGCATTGATTGTAGTAGATGAGGCGCACTGTGTTTCTGAATGGGGGCATGATTTTCGGACCGCTTATCTTAATATTGGGAGAACATGCCGAGAATATTGTGAATCCAATGGACATATTCCGCCTTTACTTGCACTAACAGGAACAGCATCAAGAGCCGTTCTAAAAGATGTTCAGCGAGAGTTACAGATAGAAGGTTTTGATGCTAGGATTACTCCAAAGTCTTTTGATAGGGAAGAATTAAAATTTAAAGTCATCTATTCTACATCTCAGGAAAAAACTGCCAGATTGAAGGGTTATCTTGGGCAGATGTTACCGAGCATTTTTAATACTTCAACTTCTACTTTCTATCAAACGAGAGGAAAAGATACTTACTCGGGACTCATTTTTTGTCCCCATGTTGGTGGTGAATTTGGTGTGGAGAGAGTGGCGGATGAAATCAAGAAGGATTTAGGTATTCCTACCGACATTTATAGTGGAAAGGAACCAAAAATTTGGAAATCTAACCAATACCGTTACCACAAACACCGTGTAACAAAAGATTTTAAACGGAATAAAATACCACTTTTAGTATGCACGAAAGCATTTGGAATGGGTATAGACAAGCCAAACATACGGTATACTGTTCATATTAGTATTCCACCTTCTATTGAATCCTTTTATCAAGAAGCAGGGCGGGCTGGAAGAGATAGAAGAACTGCGTACTGTTGTATAATCGTCTCTAATGATGACCCTGAAAGATCAAAGAGATTACTAAACCCCAATACAAAAGTAGAAGAGATAAATGAAGTTATAGATAGAAAGAATATGGCATGGGAAGAAAATGATGATATAACAAGGGTTCTTTATTTTCATACCAATGCATTTCGTGGAATTGCCGAAGAAAAACAAGATATTGAAGAAGTTCTCAAACATTTGGGGGATATATCTAAGAAAGGGGAAAGGGTTTTGACCATACCAGATAAGATTAAGGAAAGAGTAAAGAAAGAGTTTGAGAAAGGAAAAGAAGATAAGATTCGCGAAGAATCAAGGAAAATTGTAGAAAAAGCAATTCATCGTCTTCTACTCATTGGAGTCGTCTCCGATTACACAATAGAGTATTCTCATGATGAATTTAGCATTTCGCTGTCAGGTGCCAGTAAGGAAGAAATCATTGCGACATACGGAAAGTATATATCTGGATTCATTGGCCCTAAGCGTCAGGAGATGGAGGTACAAAAAGCTCATCAGTTTTTGGTCTATGATTTTGATAAGTTTATTCCATTAATAGTTGAATTACTACTTCAATTTATATACAGCAATATTGAAAGTGGTAGACGGCATGCCCTACAAGAAATGTTGACATGCTCCCAAAAAACAAATGAGAACGATTTCAGAATTTATCTAAACAGTTATTGGGGGCGAGGCGATGAATTTAGTAAACAACTTAGAGGAGCGATTGAAGAGATGATTCATGCTGATGATGTTGGTATTTCCAAAGTTAAAGAGATTGTAGAAGATATGGCACCAAGAGAGGCTATAGAAATTCGTGGTGTCATGGCAAGGAGCTTGGAATCATACCCTGACCAACCAGCTTTCCGCATGCTTCGAGCAATATCAGAGGTTTTTGTGAAAGATAAAGACTCAGAGGTGACAAAGCAAAACTTTATTGCTTCAATATCTTCAGCTCTTACAAATTACGGGCTAAGTGAGAATATTGTATTTGATTTCGCTGCTTGGGCGGTTTCAATTATTGCAAGACGGGATGTAAAATTAGCCAAAGAACTAATTACCGAACTTTTAAATGCCTATCCAAATCGTGATTTTGCAAGGGGACTTGTTGCTCAGTTACCAATTAATCTTAGCAATATACCAGCGTGGTTTCTTTTAACAGAACTTCAAAAAGATTGTCGCTCTTTAATTATTGGAAAAGAGAGTTGAAAATGGAATATTTAATTCTAACAGTAATTATAATTGGAATAGTTATTTATCTGCTGCAATATAGGAAATCTCGAGTTGTTGTGCAAGGACCCAAACATAAAGAGGGCCAATCTGAGGTTCAAAATGATAACAAAAGCAAAATGGATGAGACTACTACGATAATTTTTTGTAGGAATCCAAACTGTAGACAAAGCCTCAGAATCCCTGTTATAGAAAAGAGACTTAAAGTTACCTGTCCTATATGTCGTAATGCCTTCTATTATCCCAATGCTATAAAAGGAGCTAAAGAGGAAGTATCTGAAGCTAAACAGGCTACTGATAAGAACTACTATGCCTATCTTGATATAGAAACAACGAGTTTAAATCCATCTAATGGAGATTTAACAGTTATTGGTTTGTGTTTGGATGATGGTAATGAACTTAGAGTTATACAATTAGTCGGGAATGAAATATCTTCTCCGAAATTAATGAAGATAATGAAAAATGTCAAATTACTTTATACATACAATGGAACAAGATTTGACTTGCTGTATATTAAGGCAAAATTAGGCGTAGATCTTACAAGGTATTGTATACATAAAGACTTGATGAAGGAATGCTGGCGAAGAAATCTATATGGAGGTTTTAAAGAAGTTGAAAGAAAACTCGGTATTAAAAGAAAATTAACAGGTGTAGATGGAAGGATTGCTGTTCAACTGTGGCGCAATTATAAGTTTTACGGAGATAGAAACTCTTTAACAACTTTATTGGAATACAATAGAGAAGATGTTTCGAATTTAAGACTACTCAGGCAAAAATTAAATATATGAAGGGAGATTGAGATGGAAAAAGAGGCAGGGAAATTCTTGCAGGCAGAAGAAACCGCTGTAAAGCTTGTTGAAACCTTGAAACAACTTCATAATGAGACGACTTCATATCAAACCGCAACAAAAGAACTTGATATTGTTCGTCAACGACTTATAGGATTGATTGAGTCAACAGAAAAGATTGCAAGTGGTAGTTATGAAATTATCAAGATTTTGAAGGAAATTGGCGGACCAGAAATTTTGAGTAGACTTACAAAGTTGGAGAACAAAGTGAGCGAAGAATCTACTAAACAGTCGAAAAGTCTACAAAATCTGAAAATATTCATTATAGTGACACTTATAAGTTCAGTAATAGCAATCATTGTTGGAATAATAGCACTTCTTATATAAAAAATGAGCCGGCAACTGCAACTAACACAGCATAAAAGGTTCGTCCCGATAAATCGGGGCTCACCCAAATTTTTGCTTCGCAAAAACTTCTTTTATGCTGGGAATGTTATCGGAAATTGCAAGAGAGGACGATATGGCAATAATAAATAAAACAATATTGGGTGTCACAATTGAGTGTATTGAAGGAGATATAGCTTCACAGGCAGGGATTACTGCTGTTGTGAATGCAGCAAATGCTCAGCTTAGGATGGGGGGAGGAGTAGCGGGTGCAATTCACCGTGCTGCTGGTCCCGGACTTGAGGAGGAGTGCCGTCCATTAGCCCCAATTAAACCTGGGGAGGCAGTTATCACTGGTGGGCATAATCTTCCAAACCGTTATGTCATCCACTGCTTGGGGCCTATTTATGGTATGGATAAGCCAGAGGATGGGCTTTTGGCAAAATGCTATCGTAATGCATTGCAACTTGCCGAACAACACAAAATAGGATCGATTGCCTTTCCAGCCATCTCCACCGGTGCATTTGGTTATCCTGTAGAAGATGCTGCCGATGTGGCGTTTAGAACTATTATAGAGATGATTCCGAAGCTAAAATACATCAAAAGGATTCGATTTGTACTTTACAGTGCCAGGGACCTTGAAATTCACGAAAAAACATTGTCTCGCATTATAAGTCGGAAAAAAGGGGTCAGAGGCAATTTTTAAGGGTAAAAATGTAAAATCAATTTTCTTAAAAAAATCACTCTGACCCTATTTTTCGGTAATGAATAAGAGGTGGCTGTGGAAAAAGGAAAACATAATCCAGGAATAGCGGCGGTATTATCCTTTGTCTTTAGCGGGCTTGGTCAAATTTATAATGGTCAGATTAAGAAGGGACTGTTTGTTATTTTTCTTTCTTGCCTGAGCATATTTATTCTCATCATTGGGGCGATATTAATTGGCTTCTGGCTATTTGGTAAGATGATATTTGTTGGGCAGTTGGTATGGGGAATCGCCATTTTTGCCGTAGGATTACTTCTTATTTGTATCCTGGGCATCTGGAGTATCCTTGACGCCTACAATGTCGCTAAAAGGGATTAATTTGAGGGAAAGGGGTCAGAGGCAATTTTTAAGGGTAAAAAAGTCAAATCAATTTTCTTGAAAAAATCACTCTGACCCTATTTTTCTGTTTGTTGGCACGGTTATAACTAAGTTATATGCTATATTGGTGCAACAAATTAAGGAGGGAGAAGAATGGCAGATATTAAAGACATTCAATTAAATTATA
>Ga0315282_10001832_pt1 | contig 39757 bp, 38 predicted proteins | sample YL17G07_20_MG_FD_203693 | JGI IMG/M metagenome (GOLD analysis project Ga0315282, IMG submission 203693) | Sediment microbial communities from Yellowstone Lake, YNP, Wyoming, USA - YL17G07_20 | ecosystem: Environmental > Aquatic > Freshwater > Lake > Sediment | place: USA: Wyoming | collected...
AGATCAGACTGTAACTCAAATCTGAACTTTCACAAATTTATAACATGTTCCATATTAAATCCAACAAACTAAACTCGTAACCTACTGATAAAAACTGTTTTTCAAGCGAAAACAGAAAACAGAAAACGGAATTTACATGGGCGCACGCAGCAAAATTGCCCTGGGGGCGGTGCTGAAGAATTTTTGGCGAGTGGCGCAGCATCCCTGGATCGCCTCCAAGCTGGCCGCCCTGCAAGGGGAAAAGCTCCTCTTCAATCTGCTCTACCCCCGGGCCGATTCCGGGCAGGCCCGGAAGATCCGCCAGTTGAGCTTCCGCATCACCGACCTGTGCAACCTGCGCTGCCATACCTGCGGCCAGTGGGGCGACCAAGGATTCCTCCACGGCCAGAATTTGCGGGACCTGAAGCAGAATGAAGTCTCCCCGGCCCGCTATCGTGAGGTGCTGGACGATTTGGTGGCTCACGGCCACCGGCCCTTTGTCTACCTTTGGGGTGGGGAGCCCATGCTCTACGAGGGCTCGGTGGATCTGATCGAACATGCCACCGCCTTGGGATTGCCCTGCTCGGTGGCCACCAACGGCACCCGCATCGCCGCGGTAGCCGAGCGCCTGGTCAAGGCGCCCATGTTCCTCCTGCAAATCTCCATCGACGGCCCTGATGCGGCCTTGCACAATGCCACCCGCCCCGGAGTGGGCGGGGCCGACAACTTTGCCGACATCCAGGCGGGCCTGGCTGCGGTGCACGAAGCCCGGCGGGTTATGGGGCGGAGTCTGCCCCTGATTGCCTCCCTCACCACCATCTCCCGGAACAATTTCCGGCACCTGGTGGACATCTACGACGCCTTCCGGGACAAAGTGGATCTGTCGGTCTTCTACCTTTCCTGGTGGATCGACGCGGAGCGGGTCAAGGCCCATGAAGCGGATTTTTCCCGGCGCTTCGGGTTTAAGCCTTTGCGTCCGGCGGGTTGGGTGGGCGGCTGGCGGCCCGACGACTACGCCGAGATGAACCGGCAACTGCAAGGCGTCCTGGCCCGCTCCCAAGGGGCCAAGAACCCGCCGGTTACCATCATTCCCAACGTCACCGGGGAGGCCGACCTGCGCACCTACTATACCGACCACCGGGCCCGGTTCGGCTTCGAGCAGTGCATCTCCATCTACCAGGCGGTGGAGGTCAACAGCAACGGCGACCTCTCCCCCTGCCGGGACTACCACGACTACGTGGTGGGCAACCTCAAAGAGGCCACCATCACCGAATTGTGGAACTCGCCGGCCTACCGGAAATTCCGCCACAGCCTCGCCAGCGAAGGGCTGATGCCCGTCTGCTCGCGCTGCTGCGGTTTGATGGGGTACTGAGTGGTCAGTATTTATCTCACGCCAAGACGCAAAGGCGCAAAGACGCAAGATAAAATGTTGGAGAGCGCATTGACTGTTCTTTATCCTTGGTGCGCAATGCGCACCCTACATTTTGGTGGGCGGTGCCCACCCTACATTTCTGATGGGTATTGAGGTGAAGCAGGTGGTTGGAGAAGGAGGCCTGGGGCTTTCTCAACTGCGGCCGCTTGCCAACCTTTCCCCAAACTCTCGCCCGGCTCGAGTCGTTTTTCTCCTCCAAGATTTGAAGTTCGGCGGCACCCAGCGCCAGACCCTGGAGTTGGCCCGGCGGTTGGACCCGGCCAAGTTCCGGCCGGAAATCTGGCTGCTGGCCGCGGGCGACGGCCTGGCTCCCCTGGCCCAGGACTGGGATCTGCCCCTCACCTGGCTATCCCGGCAGGAGCAGGTGAGCTTCGGGGCCCTGGCCAATCTCTGGCGCCACCTGCGGCGTGGCGAAATCGATCTATTATTGCCCTTTACCGTGGTGCCCAATATCTGGGGCCGCATCCTGGGCCGCCTGGCCCGGGTGCCGGCCATTGTGGGCAACTGCCGGGGCGGCGGCGCCCCTCGGCGGCAGGGGGAGCGCTGGTTGTGGCCCCTGGCGCACCATATCGTCTGTAACAGCACGGCCTTAAAGCGGGTACTCACCCGGCGCTGCGGCGTGCCCGCATTGAGGCTCAGCGTCATTCTCAACGGGGTGGATACGGATTATTTCCAACCGGCCCCCAATGAGGCCGGGCCTTACCCCGCAGTGGCACTCTCGGTGGCCCGGATGGTGCCGGACAAAGACCCGGCCACCTTGATCCAAGCCTTTGCCCTGGTGGCCGCGGATTTTCCCCGGGCGCAATTGTGGCTGGTGGGGGAGGGGCCCCTGCTGCCGGCCATCCGGCAAATGGCCCGAGAGAGTCTGCCGCCGGATTCATTCCGGTTCATTCCGGCCCAGGCGGACCTGCGGCCCCTGTATCGGCAGGCCGGCCTGCTGGTTTTGAGTTCCAGCACCGAGGCGCTGCCCAACGTGGTCCTGGAGGCCATGGCCGCGGGCCTGCCGGTGGCGGCCACCGCCGTGGGGAGCGTGCCGGAGATGGTGGCCCCGGGGCGCACCGGCTGGCTGGCGCCGCCGGGAAACCCTGCGGCCCTGGCTGAGGTTTTGGCAAGGCTGCTGGGGGACCCGGAGCAGTGCCGGGATTTCGGCCGGGCGGGCCGCCGCCGGGTCTTGCAGGATTTTTCCTTAAGCGCCATGGTGAGCCGTTACGAAGAGGTCTTGCAATCCTCCTTGCAAATGATAACGCGGTAAAGCAGCCGTAGGGGCGGCTCGCGAGCCGCCCCTACAAGGGTTCATCGCCAAATAAATTGATTATCCAAGGCGACACTGCCAAAATTTCCGGCCCCGCGGTGGCCTACATTCTCCTCTGGTTCCCGGAGCCCTCCCAGACCTTTGTCCTGGAGGAGGTCAATACCCTGGTGCGCCTGGGACTGGAGGTCCGGGTCTATACCCTCTATGGGCCGCGGCCTGCCGCCGTGACCGCCGGAATGGCAGAGGTACTGGCCCCGGTCACCCATCTGGGTCTGGCGGCTACTGGAAAACTCTTAAATGACCTCACTCATTTAGGCCGGGACCGGGGCCCCGGAGCCGTCAAATTTTTGCGGCAGGTGCTGCTGCGGCGCTGGCGCAGTCTGGAAACGGCCGGAGAGGCGCTCTGGGCTACAGTCGCGGGTGTCCATCTGGCCAAAGAGTTTCAAGCCGCGGGCATCGGGCACCTCCACGCCCCCTGGGCCGACGGCCCGGCCACCGCCGCCTGGGTGGCCTCCCATCTCTCCGGCATCCCCTTCAGTTTCAGCGCCCGGGCCCGGGACCTGCACCCCCCGGACGGGGCCCTGCTGGAGAAGCTGGCCGCGGCCAGCCTGGTGCGCACCAATACCCGCTCCAACGAGCGCTATCTGGCCGGTTTGGCGCCCCGGGAGGCGGCCAAAATCGTCAATATTTACAACGGTGTCTCCCTGCCCCCCCGGCCCGCCCCGGAGCGACCCCGGCGGCCGCCTTTCCGGCTGTTGGCCCTGGGCCGCCTGGTGCCCAAGAAGGGCTATCCGGTTCTCCTGGCCTCTTGCCGGCTGCTGGCCCGGGAGGGCTTCGGCTTCCATCTCACCCTGGCCGGGGATGGCCCGGAGCGCCGTAAGTTGCAGCACTTGATCGAGGCCTACGGCCTGCAAGAGCAGGTGACCCTGGCCGGCTTCGTGCCCCACCGGGAGGTGCCCCGGCTGTACCAGGAGGCCGATCTCTTCATCATGCCCAGCCTCATCACCCCTTCCGGGGACCGGGACGGCATTCCCAATGTGGTCCTGGAAGCCATGCTCCATGAAGTGCCGGTGGTGGCCACGGATATCTCCGGCCTGCCGGAGGTCATCCGGCCCGGGGAAACCGGCTGGTTGGCGAAGCCTTCGAACCCGGAGAGTCTGGCGTCAGCCATCCAGGAAGCTTGCTCAAACCCGGCTGAGGCCCGGCGCCGGGCGCTGGCGGGAAGGGACCTGATGGCCCGGGAGTTCGATTCCGTGAGGAATTACAGCCGGCTAAAGGCCTTATTCGAGAAACTGATAAGTTAGCCGTTTCTCCCGGAGGAACTGAGCCACCAGGGCAAAGATCTCGGGGTTGCCGCAGAAGTTTTCCTGGCCGACGTTCCGGCGAAAATCATTGAGCCTGGCCTCAAAGGCGGGGATAATCTCAGGCCGGGGATTTAGCCCGGTGAAGTACCGGCCGTAGCCCAGGCGCTCCAGGTACCAGGCGTTGAGAAACTGCTCGAAGGCGCCCTGGATGGGGAAGGCGATCACCGGCTTGCCGTAATGGAGGGCCTCGGAGATGAGGGTGTGGCTGCCGCCGCAGACCACGTAGCGGCAGGAAGAGAGATCGTCCAGAAAGCCGGTCTCGGAATTTTTCTTGAAGTGCAGGTTCCCGTCGCTCCCCTCGGTATCAAAGCCGTAGACCGCCACCTTGGAGGGGATGGCCCGGAGGAATGGTAAAAAGCGCTTGAAGGTGGTATACCCCTGGTAAGCCACGACGTGATCGCCTGCCGCGGGCCGGCGCTGGAGCACCGTCTCCCGCAGCAGCGGCGGCAGGATCTTGGCCCGGACCCCGGGCCGGACCGGCGGCTGGAAAAAAGAGATCACCAGGTAATCGCTGGCCCGGCTGAAAAAGGTCCGCACCGCCAAGGCAGTGGAGAGATAGCTAAGGTAATGGGACCACGGGACCGGGTGACGGCAGCCGGTGATGACGTGCTGATGGTCCACCGACAGGCAGGGGAGCCCGGCCCGGCGGGCGGCCCGGGGCACGAAATACTCGTAGTCGCTCATGGTCACGTCCGGCTGGAAGCGCTCCATGATCTGCAATATCCGGTTGATATAGGTGCGGGAGCGGCTCCGGACCGCCAGGTTGGAGTAGATGGTGGCGGCCAGCGCCACCTTGTGGCCCCGGATGGGGGTTTCGGGGTTGGGGATATCCTCCACCGGGAATTCCCGGCGCAGGATGGCGGCGCCGGCGCCGTGGCTGACGAAAAGGAACTCGTGGCCCTGCCCGGCAAAGTGCCGGGCAATGGTCAGGGCCCGGACCGCGTGGCCGTGGCCGGTGCCGTGCACCCCATAGAGAATCTTGGCCATATCGTCAGGCAATGTAAACCACCTGGGGCCGGAGGTCAATCCCCTTAGGATAGCTATCAGCTTTCAGCAGTCGGTATGGACTGATTACAATGGTCCATAAATTCAGTAAGGTATTATTGATGGAGGGGCAAAGAGATTTTTCCCCCTCACCCTAACCCTCTCCCCCATTGGGGGAGAGGGAAAAAAGAATGAAACTGCGGTAATGAACCATCTCTCCTGCTCCCTCTCCCCCCGCTGGCGGGGGGGAGAGGGTTGGGGTGAGGGGGGCCGGTAAGTACGTCATCGATATTTATGGAATTGTGTACTAAGGAAGGATGAACCAGCATCTATGGAAGTTTTCATCATGGCGGGCATGGTCCTGGTGCTGCTGGTCCTGGCGATTTTGATCTTCGCCGGGGGACGGCGACTACGTCCGGGGGCTATGGCTGTGGTCAGCCGGTTGACGGAGTGGCCCCGGCTGGCGGTGCTGGCGCCGGTGACCGGCGCGGCCGCGGGTCTAGAAGGGCGCCTGGAGGCGCTGCTCAGCCAGGATTATCCCAGCTACCAGGTCGTTTTCACCACCCGGGACGTCGCGGACCCCGCCACCGCCGTCATCTTGTCTCTGATCACCCGCCACCCCGGGGCCCGGCACGTGGTCGCCGGCCCGGCCCGGAGCTGCGGCCAGAAAAACCAGAACCTGCTGGCCGCGGTGAAATTGGTCGGCCAAACCCCGGAGATTTTGGTCTTTTGCGACAGCAACCAGGAGGCCCCAGCCACGTGGCTCAGGGAACTGGTAGCTCCCATCGTCCGGGGAGAGGCCCAGGTCACCAGCGGGTTTCATCACGTCAGCGCCCGGGAGCCGGGGATCGCGCTGTTAGGCCGCGCCGTCACGGTCCTGGCCCTCTATCTGGCCAAGGGCTTCCGCCGCCTGAACCAACCCTGGGGCGGGGCCACCGCCATCCGGCGCCGCCTGTTTGAAAGCCTGGGAGTAGCCAAACTTTGGGCCGAGAACGTGGTGGACGACGTCTCGCTGGCGGGCCGGCTGGTGCGGGCGGGGATTTTAGTGGGTATCCCCAAAGGGGCCTGCCTCGACACCCCTATCGAGGGCGAGACCCTGGCGGGCTGGCGGCAGTGGCTGACCCGGCAGTGGCTTTACCTGAAGTTCTGTATGCCGGTCACCTGGCTGGCGGCAGGCCTGGCGGTCCATGTGAACCTGGCCCTGGTGCTGATAGCCGCGGCGTCCCTGATGCTGGCGCCCTTCGGGTTGACCTCCGGGGGCCTGGCCCCGGCCGCAGCGCTGTTTCTGGCCGGACTTACCGGCCTGGGCATGGCTTTGCGGTCTTGCCACCCGCATCCTGGGCCGTTGGGGAAGTGGCTGGTAGCCTACTTTGCGGCCATGGGGATGGCCAGTTGGTGTCATTGGAAGACTCTGTTCACCATGGAGATGCGTTGGCGGGGGATGGTTTACCGGGTCGGCTGGCGGGGGAAGGTGCTTGGAGTTAGCAGTGAGCAGTGAGCCGTGAGCAGAAAGTTGCCAGTAGCCAGTAGTCAGTAGCCAGTAAAACTAAAAGCCAAAAAACTTTGAACTTTGAACTTTGAACTTCATCTTCCTGAGCGCCACCAGTGGAAGGTTAGGGCCAGGGTGGGGGCCAGGGCCAGGGCTTCGGCCAGTTCCCGGGGCAGGCGGCCGGCCGCGGCCAGATAAAGGAGTAATCCGGCCAGGGCCGCAATAACCAAGTGCAACAGGGGTTTTTTCGGAATCAGACCCAGGCGCCACTGGCAGAAGCCCACGGTGAGGGCCGCCACCGCGCCCTTGGTGATGACCATGGCCAGGGCCGAGCCCAAAAGCGGCGACAGGGGCATGACCAGAGAGCACCAGAGGAGATTGATGATCACTCCGGCCAGATAAAAGAGCAGGAGCAGCCGGGACAAACCCATGCTGATCATCAGGAAGGCCGCCAGATTGTGGAGGAAGGCGAAGGCCACGGTGAGCACCAGCACCTTCTGGAGCCAAACCGCTTCAAGGTAGCGGGGGCCGAAGATCATGGGGATGAGCCTGTCGCTCTCAAAGAACAGGAAGAACATCACCAGCAGGGCCGCGGCCAGGAGCCAGCGGGCGGTGTTTTGGGCCAGGCGGGGGACCTGGTCCCGGTCCGTCTGCCAGAGCTGGACGAATAGCGGGTAGAGGATGGATTGGAGCAGCAGGCTGGAGACCAGGGTGGAGATGGCGTCCACCAGGCCCCAGGTGACGCTGTATTGAGCTACGGCTTCGGCTCCGGCGTAACGCTGCAGGAAGAAGAGATTGGCCTTGTTATAAATGCTGGCGGCCACTTCGATGAGGGCGAAGACCGCTCCCAGGCGCAGGGTGCGCCAGAGGCGCCTTACGGGGGGCCATTGCGGGCGGTATTGCGGCTGGGACAGGATCAGCCAGAGCCCGCCGGCCAGGTTGACCAGGGTTTCGATGAGTTTAAAAGCGGCCACGGCCAGGGGGGCGGCCCCGAGAATCAGGGCGGCGAGGCCGTAACCAAAGCCGAGGGCCGCGGCCAGGGCCTTGATCTTGCCCTGGAGGTCCTGGCGTCCCTGCACCTGGAGGGCCACGAAAAAGGTGTTGGACAGGGCCTCCAGGGCCACGGCAATGGCCAGCAGGAGCATGAGCCGGCGTAGTGCGGGGGCGTAGGCCTGCCATTCGATGAAGATTAAAGCCCCCAGGACGGCCAGGGTCAGCAGCATCCCTTTCAGGAAGGTGACCTGACCCAGGGCCTCGCCCGGTTCCCGGTCCGGCCGGGACAGCAGGGTCACCAGGGGCAGGTTGAGACCGAACTCCGAGACCAGGAGGAGGATGCTGCCCAGCCCCAGGGCCAGCATGAATTCGCCATAGGTGGTGGTGCTGTGCCGGGCCAGATAGATGAAAAAGACGCCTTGCAAGGCGTCCCGGACCCAGCGGGCGCTGAGGAGGTAGGCGAATTTCTGGAGAATGCGGTGGTGGCCGGGCTGGTTAGGGCTGGCAAAGGGCATCAGGTTCTGAACCGGGGCCATATTTGTCTGGGTTCATGATTGGCGGCTTGGGCTTAGGAGCCCATCCGAGCCAGCTTCATTTATACCAGATAATGGCAAAACCTGGTAACCAGAGGAAAGAAAAAATTTTGGAAATTTGCCTCAAGGGAATAGGAAGACATGGAAAATAGCCGGCAAGGCAAGACCGACAACTGGTTCCAACAGAATCCCAGGAAGACCCTGGTCTGGGTGGTGTTGATTTTCCTTGTGGTCCTGGTGTTTGGCACGGAACGGCTTTTTGGATTCATCAATCACCGGCGCGGCATCGTCTTGGAAGCCGAGACCGAAAGGAGATACATCAAGCTGCGGGAGCCACGGCCCCTGCGGCAGATGCGGCTGCAGTTCCCGAAAAACCACCTGCCCTACACCGACAATGTCTTTACCAAAACCTACAAGATAGACATTGACGAGAACGGCTTCATCAAGCCGTCCAAGAAATACCCCAACCCGGACCTGAGTATCGTTTTCCTGGGGGGCTCCACCACGGAATGCATGTTCATGGATGAGGAGAACCGCTTTCCCTACGCCGCGGGCGCCATTCTGGAACGGCAGACCGGCAAAAAAATCAATGCTTACAATGGCGGCCTGTCGGGCAACAACAGCCTGCACGCCATCGATCTGCTGGTCAACAAGGTGATCCCTTTTGGGCCCCGGGTGGTGGTGTTTATGGAAAACATCAACGATCTTAGCACCTTGCTGTACGAGAAGACGTACTGGAACAGAAATAACGTCCGGGCGCCCATTGAGACTTTGGTCAAAGGCAAGTTGGTGGGGAAGCTGCTCAAGGAAATGTTGATCCCCAATCTCAACGAGGCCTATCGGAATCTTACCAAAAGCCTGTTTGGTCACGAAGAAGATGAATTCGCCGAGGCTCGGGGGAAAAAGTTGCTGGTGGATCAGGCCGGCCTGGCCCGGGAGTTTGCCATGAACCTGCAGATATTTATAGATATTTGCCGGGCCCGGGGGATGGCGCCGGTGTTGATGACTCAGGCCAACCGCATCAAGAGCGATCCCGACCCGGTGGTGGCGGCCTACATCGGCAGGTACGGCCAGGACACCGGGATTTCTTATCGGGATTTTAAAGAGCTTTACGACCTATTCAACGACACTATCAGGGAGGTGGGCCGGAAGAACGGGGTCCTGGTCATCGATCTGGCCAATGATGTGCCGCCGGACAGAGAGCACCTCTATGATATGGTGCATTTCAACGACGCGGGGTCCAGGTACGCCGCGGGGATTATCGCGGCCAGGCTAAAGCCCCTGCTGAAATAAAAGGGTTTATGTTTGTAGGGGCGGCTCGCGAGCCGCCCCTACAAGACGCTGCGCCCTTAAGGGCGAACACAAGGTTCGCCCCTACCTGACTCTCAGCGCCAGGGAGAGGCCATCGTGCTCCGGGGAATGAAAGGGCAGGAAACCCAGGAGTTTCACGGTGCGCCAGTCCGGGGAGGCGAAGATTTCCTGATTGAAGGAGTCGGCGCCGGCGAAGCCCACGTTATCGGTGAACAGCAACCCGCCGAGCTTCAGGAGGCGGCGGCAATGGGGCAGGGCCGGGAGATAGGACTCCTTGTCGATGTCCATGAAGATGAAATCAAAGGGGCCGCTCAGCTCGCCCATGAGCTTCAGCGCTTCCCCCACCCGGACTTCGATGTGGCGGGCCAGCCCGGCCCTGACAAAGTTGGTGCGGGCCCTGGCCGCCATGGCCTCATCCAGCTCCAGGGTGGTGACCCGGCCCAGCGCCGGCAGGCAGCCCCGGGCCAGGTGGATGGCGGAATAGCCGGTGGCGGTGCCCAGCTCCAGGACGTTTACCGCCCCGGTGGCCCGGGTCAGGAGAAAGAGCAGCTCCCCCACCACCGGACCGACTATGGGGATGGCTGCGGCTTTGGCCTCAATTTCCATCTCCAGGAGCATCTCGTCGCGCCGGGGCACAAAGCCCCGGAAGTAGCTCTCCAGATGGGGCATCATCTGGCTCATGGCACCTCCCGCCGCTCAGGGTCAGACGTCAGAAACCCTGGAAAAATTTTTATTTTCGTGTAATATTATTGTCTAGGGGCAGAATGGCGCCCACAGCACCAGCCGCTCGGATCCCATCTCCGGTAGCCCCCAGGAGTCTTTTGCCAGGGTAGCATAAGATGTCGGCGCCCCGGGATTTGTGCCAGGGCCGCGCCCCTCTTGGTCCCCGGGAAAAAGCCGGCGCCCGCAAGGTTATAATGGGGAGAAAAATAGTCCGACTTTCACCCCCACTCCAGCTCTCCCCCCTCGAGGGGAGGCAGTTAAAGGAATATCATGGCGCAGAAAAAGCCGACTGGCCTTAAGATAATCTCCCGTTTGCTGAGTTCAACCCCGGAGCAGGCCAAAGATACAGGTATGGCCATGGTCCTCATCTGCCTGCTGTTGGGCTACTTCGGGAAATTCCCCAAGTTTTTGCCCCTGAGCATTGTGCTGCTGCTGCTCACCATGGCCTGGCCCAAGGTCTTTAAGCCCCTGGCCGGCCTCTGGTTCGGCCTGTCCCACCTGATGGGCCAGGTGGTCTCAAAGATCGTCCTCACCCTGGCCTTCTTCCTGATCGTCACCCCCATCGGGGTGATTCGCAAGTGGATGGGGGCCGACTCCCTGCAATTGAAAAAATGGAAGAAGGGCAACAGCTCAGTGTTCGTGGAGCGCCAGGGGGTGATCCGAGACCAGGACTTGTTGAATCCCTATTGATAATTTTGGGTAGCGCAGGCTTCCAGCCTGCAAGGTACAGGCTGGAAGCCTGCGCTACCGGGTTTGAGTTTTAAAGGAGACGTTTATGGATTTTGTTCGGGACCTGTGGGGCTTTTTGAAAACCCGGAAAAAATATTGGCTGTTGCCCATCATCCTGACCTTGCTGTTTTTCGGGGCGTTGATGGTCTTTGCCAGCGGCTCGGCCATCGCCCCTTTTATCTACACCATCTTTTAACGAGGTCAAATCCTTGCCTGACGCCATTCTCGGGCTTTCCGCCTTCTATCACGACAGCGCCGCGGCCATTCTGGTTGATGGCCAGATCGTCGCCGCGGCCCAGGAAGAACGCTTTACCCGCAAGAAGCACGACCCCGCCTTTCCCGCCAATGCCCTGGCCTACGTCATGGCGGAATCGGGGCTCAGGCTCGGCGACTTGGCTGCCGTAGCCTTCTACGACAAACCCTATCTCAAGTTCGAGCGCCTGCTGGAGACCTACCACGGCTTTGCGCCCCGGGGTCTGCGGAGCTTTCTCATGGCCATGCCGGTGTGGATCAAGGAAAAGCTCTTGATGCGCTCGCTCTTAAGGGAGGAACTGGCCAAGGTGGGGGAGGGCCAGCCGAAGATGCTCTTTCCCGAGCACCACCTGTCCCATGCGGCCAGCGCCTTCTATCCCTCGCCCTTTCAGGAGGCCGCCATTCTCACCCTGGACGGGGTGGGGGAGTGGGCCACCTCCACCATCGGCTTCGGCCAGGGCAAGGACATCACCATTTTGCGGGAATTGCAGTTTCCCCACTCCCTGGGTTTGCTCTATTCCGCCTTCACTTATTACTGCGGCTTCAAGGTCAACAGCGGCGAATACAAGCTCATGGGTCTGGCGCCCTACGGCAACCCGGAGGCGGACCGGACCCGGCGCTGGCGGGATTTGATTTTCGAGGAACTGGTGGATCTTAGGTCCGACGGGTCGCTCCTCCTGAACATGGATTACTTCGACTACGCCACCGGGCTCAAGATGTGCTGCGACGACAAGTGGACCTCGCTGTTCGGGTTGCCGCCCCGGCCCCGGGAGAGCCACCTGGACCAGCGCTACATGGACATGGCCCTGGCCATCCAGCAGGTCACCGAAGAGATCGTGCTGCGCCTGGCGGACACCGCCAAGCAGCTCACCGGCGCCGACAACCTGGTGATGGCCGGCGGCGTGGCCCTGAACTGCGTGGCCAACGGCAAGCTCCTGCGCCGGGGGACTTTCAAGGACATCTGGATCCAGCCGGCGGCGGGCGACGCCGGCGGGGCCCTGGGTGCGGCCCTGGCCGCCTGGCACATAGTTCAAGGGAAGGAGCGCCACCTCCCCAACCCGGCCCTGGACCACATGCAGGGCGCCTATCTGGGGCCGGAGTTCGGCGCCGACGAGATCGTGCGGCTGGCCCGGCGGCACCAGGCTCCGTGCCAACGTTACCAGGACTTTGATGGACTCATTAAAGATGTGGCCGCCATTCTGACCCAGGGCCAGGTGGTGGGCTGGTTCCAGGGCCGCATGGAGTTCGGGCCCCGGGCCCTGGGCAACCGCTCCATCCTGGGCGACCCGCGGCACCCGGAGATGCAGAAGCGCCTCAATCTGAAGATCAAATACCGGGAGGGCTTCAGGCCCTTTGCCCCGTCGGTGCTAATGGAGGAGTGCGCCACTTACTTCGATCTGGAGACCCCTTCGCCTTACATGCTGCTGGTGGCGCCGGTCAAGGAGGAGAAACGCCACCCCCTGCCGCCGGGCTATGAGAAGCTGGAGCTGTTCGAGCGGCTCTACCACCTGCGCTCCGAGGTGCCGGCCATCACCCACGTGGACTATTCGGCCCGCATCCAGACGGTGCATAAAGAGACGAACGAGAAGTACTGGCGTTTAATTCGCGCCTTTAAGGAGCACACCGGCTGCGGCCTCATCGTCAACACCAGCTTCAACGTCCGGGGCGAGCCCATCGTCTGCACCCCGGAGGACGCCTACCAGTGCTTCATGCGCACCGAAATGGATTATCTGGTCCTGGGAGATTTTCTGTTCGATAAGAAGGACCAGCCCAAATGGCGGGAAGAGGGGGATTGGCGGCAGGAATACGAATTGGATTAATAGCTTTCAGCGGTCAGCTTTCAGCTATCAGCAAAGAAAAAGAGGCATTGTCGGGGCGGTTCTCGAACCGCCCCGCCGTTTTTTTCCCTCGTTTCCAAGGGGGAATTTGGGAACGAGACCAAAAAATGACCGGGAAAATAGGGACACTTCCTATTTTTCCGGGCAAAACCTAATTTCGGAAGAGCTCTAGATTAGGAAAAATGGGAAGTGTCCCTATTTTTTATAGGCCAGCAACCTGGTTAGGCGCGAGTAGAATCCGATTGACCCCAGGCGCGGCCCGCCCTATATTGCACATATTAGCCCAAAATTACCATTAATCAGGACATTGTCATGAAAGTCACCCTGGCCCAGCTCAACCCCACCGTGGGGGATGTCAGCGGCAATCTGCAGAAGGTCCTGGACGTCCTGGAACAGCACGGCGGCGAAACCGACCTCATCGTCTTCTCGGAGCTGTTCCTGGTGGGCTACCCGCCCCGGGACCTGGTGGAGAAACCCTCCCTCATCAAGCAGGTGCAGCAGGCCCTGGCCCGGTTGCTGGAGGCCTCGGCCCGTTATCCCGGCGCTGCCGTGCTGCTGGGGGCGCCCCTGCCCACGGGCCGGGACACCGGCAAGGGGCTGAGCGACGCCGCGGTGTTGATCGGCCGGGGCAAACTGCTGTTTCAGCAAAACAAGTCGCTGCTCCCCACCTACGACGTCTTTGATGAGACCCGGCACTTCGAGCCCGCCTCCGAGGTGCGGCCTTATGCCCTGGGGTCCGAATCCCTGGGGATCTCGGTGTGCGAAGACGCCTGGTACGAACCGGGGCTGTGGGACCGGTGCCTCTATCCCCTGGACCCCATCAAGGTCCTGGCGGAGAAAGGCGCCTCGGTGCTGGTCAACATCTCGGGGTCGCCCTTCCAGGTGGGCAAGCAGGAGGTGAGATACCGGCTCCTCCGGAATCACGCCCGGCGCTATGGCCTGCCCTTCATCTACGTCAACCAGGTGGGGGGCAACGACGAGCTCATCTTCGACGGCGGCAGCATGGCCCTGGACGCGGCCGGCGAGGCCACCGCCGTGCTGCCCAACTTTCAAGAGGCGGTGGTCACGGTGGACCTGTCAAAACCTGGAACCCCGGGCCTCTACGCGCCCCAGGAGCCCATCGCCGCGGTGCACCAGGCCCTGGTCCTGGGCCTCCGGGACTACTTGCGGAAGTGCGGCTTCAGCAAAGCGGTGGTGGGGATTTCCGGCGGGGTGGACTCGGCGGTGACCTGCGCCCTGGCAGCCGCGGCCCTGGGGCCGGAAAACGTCCTGGGGGTCCTGATGCCCTCGCCCTACACCTCCCGGGAGTCCATCGTGGATTCCCAGGCCCTGACGGCCAACCTGGGGGTGGAGGCGCGACTCATTCCCATCACCCCCATCTACCAGCGCTACCGGGAATCCCTGCAAGAACCCTTGCAGTTGGGCGAGATCGACGTGACCCTGGAAAATATCCAGGCCCGCATCCGGGGCAATATCCTCATGGCCATCTCCAACAAGTTCGGCCATATGGTGCTGTCCACCGGCAACAAGAGCGAGCTGGCGGTGGGCTACTGCACCCTTTACGGCGACATGAGCGGCGGCCTGAGCGTCCTGGCCGACGTTCCCAAGACCATGGTCTACGAGCTGGCTCACTATCTCAACCGGGAGCGGGAGCTGATCCCCGAGGCCATCATCCGCCGGGCCCCGTCGGCGGAGCTGCGCCCCGACCAGAAGGACCAGGATACCCTGCCGCCCTACGAAATTTTGGACCAAATCATGAATTATTACCTGGTGGAACGGCGCTCTTACCAGGACATCGTGGCTAGAGGCTTCGACCCCGAGACGGTGCGGTGGGTGATCCGGGCCATCGACCGCAGCGAGTACAAGCGCCGGCAGGCGGCCCCGGGCTTGAAGGTGACCTCCAAGGCCTTCGGCATGGGGCGGAGGATTCCCATCGCCGCCCGGTTTGAGATTTGAGGGGAGTGAGCAGTGAGCAGTAAACAGTGAGCAGTGAGCAGTGAGCAGTAGGGTGGGCTGGCCACCCGAACCGTAGGGGCGACCCGCTGGGTCGCCCCTTTTGCATTCTCTTTAGTGGCACCGGTTTCCAACCGGTGGTCCTTATAAAGCACCGGTTAAAAACCTGTGCCACCAATGCTCATTATTTTGAAGCCGGCCCCTACCGGGCTCACATGACCTTGGGGGCCTGGCCCGGCTCGGAGGGAACCGGCGGCTCCCCGGATTTTTCGGGGGCGGGGGCCGGCGGGGCCGGAGTGGCTGCCTCAGGAGGAGCCGGGGTGGGCGTGGGTGCAGGCGGCGCCGGTGATACCCCCTCGGCTGGCCCGGCCGGCGTCCCCAGACCTGGTGGTGCCGGGGCTGGCGCCGTTGGCGCTATCCCACCCGGAGGCCCGGCCGGCGGCCCGCCCGGCCCGGTGCCGGCCGTTTTGAATAGAGACGGGTCGATGTCCGGGAACCAGGCCGGCACCTTGGTCACCGACTTCCAGGGACCTCTGGGTTTGCTGCCCCGATAGAGATACCCTTGCCAGTAAAAATAGTATTTGCCCCCGTGGCGGAAGACGTCGGTGGGGAGATTGGGGGCGTAATAGACCCCGGGGGCGTTGGGCACCGGGGTCCAATCGGGGCGGACATGGGGCGGCACCGGGTTGATATGGATGTCCTGGGCCGCCACCGGTGCCCCGGACAGGGCCAGCCCCAGGGCTGCGGCGGTCAAGAGCTTCAGGATTCCAGGCATCGGCAGGCCCTCCTAAACGGATATGGAATGGGGCGAGGGTTAGGATCTATTGCAAAACCTGTCTTACTGCAAATATGATCTCAACCTGCAAGAGGTTGGGACCGGAGGTTTTAAGTCCCCCTTTTCTAAAGGCGGATTCAGGGGGATTATTAAGCGCTTATGTAATCCCCCCTGCCCCCCTTTAGAAAAGGGGGGTGATTCTTTTCCAGTCTTAAACCTTTGGCTGATTTAAGATGACGCCCGGAAATCGTAACTAGGTTTTGCAATGACTCCGAAAACCCTCGCCCCATTATACCGCAAACCCCGGGAAGGACATGCTGAAATGATTACCAGGGCGGCGGAGTTTTGAAATAGGTGCGGTTCACCCGGTAAAGGGCCGGGTGCGGTTTGCGCACCGGGTGCCAGGGCCCCAGCAGATGTTTGCTCTGGTACCAACCACCACCATAATAGTAGTAATACTTTTTGTGCAAGAGGAAAAGATCACCGGGAACATTAGGCGCATAAAATACCTTCGGGGAAGTGGGCACCGGAGCTCAGGCCGGGGTGACCCCCGGCGGCACCGGCGGCGGCAGGGCCACCCCCGGGGGTGGGGGCGGCGGGACCATCTGGGACCAGGCCGGAGCCGCGCAGGCAGTGATCAAGGCCAGCACTAGCAGCAGCTTCAGGGGATGCGAGATGCGGGACATGTTGTCCTCCTGGGATTAAGGGTGGCACAGCCTTTCCAGGCTGTGCCGCACAGGCTAGAAAGCCTGTGCCACCAAAACCTGGTCATTACGGTTAACGCTCACCTGAGGGAGAGGCTCCTCTAGGCCGGGATGTTGCGCTGCCTCCCCACCGCCAGGTCGTGCAGGGGGATGAGAATATCCGCCACCTCCCGCACCTTTTTGGCGCTCTCGTAAGCATCGATCACATTGATGTGCACCCCCGACGGCACCACCGGGCCCTTGGCGGGAAAATTCTGCTCGTTGCAGCAAAACCCGGTGATCACCGCTTTGCCCTGGCGGGTGTTCACCACCACGGACTGGCCCCCCACGGTGTGCCCCGGGGTGAGGAGCACCTGGATGCCCTCGACGATGTCCGCGTCCCCATCAACCTGGACCACCTCCACCTCATCCAACAGGTCCGGGAAGTAGCGGTGGTCAATGGGGTGGGGGTTCTGAAAGAACTCATACTCTTTTTTCTGGACGTAAACCCGGGCGTTGCTGCACTTATAGTCGTTCTCGCAGTGGTCGTTGTGCAGGTGGGTGTGGATGATGATGTCGATGTCCTCCGGCGCCAGATCGAAGCCGGCCAGGGCCGCCTCAAACTCCTGGACCTTGAAGCCGCACTGCTCCTCGACGCCCGGCGGCACCATGAACTGTTCGAGGCCGGTGTCCACCAGGATCTTCTCCGGGCCGCCTTCCAGGTAAAAGACGTAGATGGGCAGATAAATCCTTTTGCCGTAGCCCTTTAGATAGGTCATGACGCCCTGGTCCGTTTCGTTGATCCCGACCACCATGGGGTGGATGATATATTGGCGCATCGTGCTCTCCTTTATTTTGATTGCTGGGGGAACGATTTATTATATGCGCAAATGAAATTTTTTTATAAGTATCAAAGGTGCGAAATTTAGCAAGTACGGGAATTTTTTGGGCAGCCCAGTAGCGGCAAAAAGAGGGCGGCCCGCCGGGTCGCCCGAATTAACTACACCGGTAAATTTAAGCCCCCGGCAAGGGAGGTTCGAGAACCACCCTTACGGGAAAAGCCGCTTATTTCATCCATTTGGCGATGATCTGCCGGGCCGTGTTGATGGGAATGGCAAAGCCGATACCATGGGCCTGGGCGGCAATCATGGAATTGATGCCGATCACCCGGCCGTCGATGTCCAGCAAGGGGCCGCCGCTGTTGCCGGGGTTGATGGAGGCATCCGTCTGGATGAAGTCCCCATAGTTGCCTTTGCCCAGGCCCTTACGCCCGGTGGCGCTGATGATGCCCGAGGTCATGGTCTGCTCCAGCCCGTAAGGGCTGCCGATGGCGATGGCTACCTGCCCCACTTGCAGCCGGCTGGAGTCCCCCAGAGGTGCGGCTTTCAGGCCTTGAGCCTGGATGTAGACCAGGGCCACGTCAAAGCGGGGGTCGGTGCCGACCACCCGGCCCCGCACTTCCCGGCCGTCATACAGGTGCACCAGAATCTCCTGGGAGCCGGCCACCACGTGGTTATTGGTCAGGATATAGCCCCGGGGGTCGACGATGACCCCGGAGCCCTGCCCCACCTGACGGCGCTGGACCGGCTGGCCACGCTCCCGGAAGGTGCCTTCAAAGGGGGTGCCCCGCCAGAAATCTTCCGTCCCTCCCCGAGGCGCCATGGTGACTACCTTGACGGCCTTCAGGCTCACCACCGCGGGCATCACCTGCTGGGCCACGCGAATGAAGTCGGCCTGCAACCCGGTCGCCGAGGAGCCATAGGCCGGGGTCGGGCCCGGCTGGCAGATCCCCCCGGCGACAGCCAGGGCCAGCCCCAGGGAGAGGAAGATCAAGGGCAAACGCTTGCGCATGTGGGCCTCCAAAAAAACAGTTGTCAGTTTTCAGTTGTCAGTTTTCAGTAAAACCGCCCAGCAAACTTCAATGGGAATTGCGGCCCCATCAGTCCCAGCCGGGCAGGCCCGCGAGCGGGTTGGGGCCGGGCGCGACTTCATTTCCAGGGAATAAATTAGGGCTGCCAGGCCGGACCCTCATAAGGTTAGAGAAGGGCTGGCGTCATTTTATTAAATATATCATTTTTCTCAGAAGTCCAGGAGAGGGGCACGGCCGCGCAGAATGATTGATGTTTTTGTAGGGGCGGCTCGCGAGCCGCCCCTACAGAGGCGCGGGCTCAGCGGCAATCCAACAGGACCTTCAGCACGCCCGGGCGCCGGGCCCAGTCCAGGGCAGCCACGGCCTCGACCAGGGGGAAGGTACGGGCGATGAGGGGGCGGGGGTCCACCCAGCCCCGGCTCAGCAGGCGCAGGGCCCCGGGAAAGGGGCCGCAGCGGCTGCCCACCAGGCGCACCTCGGGCACCACCACCGCGGCCGGGTCCAGGGGAAACCGGCCGGCATAGGTGCTTTTCAGGACCACGGCCCCCTGGGGCCGCACCCGGCTCAGGGCCAGCTCCAGCCCGCCGGCGGAGCCGCTGGCCTCCACCACGACGTGATAATCCCCGGCGGGCAGGTCCGGTTCCAGATAGGCCGCCACGCCATAGGGCCGGGCTAAAACAAGATGTTCCGGATGGTGCCCGGCGAGGCTGACCTGAGCCCCGCTCAGGGCCAGGACCCAGGAGATCTGGAGGCCCAGGGGGCCGTCGCCCACCACCAGGGCGCGGTGCTCCGGGGAAATCTGGACAGTCTCCGTGACCCGCAGGGCCGCAGCCAGGGGTTCGGTGAAGACCGCGGCCTCATCCGGGACCTCCGGGGGCGCCAGGTGGAGGTTGGCCGCGGGCAGGGTGAGGTACTGGGCGAAGGCCCCGTCATGGTCTTTAATCCCCAAAACCCGGCGTTCCCGGCAGTGGCGGGCGAGCCCCTCCCGGCAGAGGTCGCAGGTCCCGCAGCCGAGGTTGATCTCCCCCACCACCCGCCGGCCCAGCCAGGGGGAGTCGTCAGGTCCGGCCACCACCCCCACGAACTCGTGGCCCATGATGCCGCGGAAACCGTGGTAGCCTCTGAGGATCTGCCGGTCGGTGCCGCAGATGCCCGCGAAGGACACCCGGACCAGGACCTCGCCGGGGGCGGGTTCGGGGATGGGCAGTTCTTTCAGTTCCGGGGAGCCGTCAAAATAGAGGGCAAGCAATTTGTGCTCCTGGTTGTTATTGGTTCAACGTTCAAAGTTCAAGGTTCAAGGTTAAAAAAGGAGAAGCACTTAACTTTGAACTTTGAACTTCGAACTTTGAACTTCCTCCAGCACCGCCAGGGTTTGGGCCACGGTGGCCTCCCAACTCAGGTGGGCCACGGCGGCCACCGCGGCCCGGCGCACCTCGGGGGCCTCGCCCCGGGTCAGATATTCCTCCAGGGCGTGGGTAAGGCCGGTGAGATCATCCGGTCGCGCCAGGATCGCCCCGTTGGTTCCTGGGGTAAGGAATTCGGCGGCGCCGTTGGCTGCGGTGGTGATCACCGGGGCGCCGCAGCTTAGGGCCTCCAGGACCACGTTGCTGCACGGATCGTAGATGGTGGGCAGGGCCAGCACCGTGGCCGCCTGGTAAAAGGGGGCCAGATCGGGCTGGGGTCCCCAGAATTTGAGTCGCCCGCCCAGCCCCAGCCGCTGGGCCTGGCGCTGATAGGGCGCCGGGCGTCCTTTGCCCACCACCCAGAGAACGCTATCCTGGTTCTTTATACGGCTGAAGGCGTCAAGCAGGCAGGTCAAACCCTTGCGCCCGAAGCCGGAACCGGCGAATAAAATGATCGGGACGGCGGGTGCGCCCAGCCGGGCCTTCAGCGCGGCGCGCTCCGGCTCTGCCAGGGGCCGGAATCTTTGCCGGTCCAGGCCGTTGTAAATCACGGCAATGCGGGCCGGGTCCACCTGATAATGCCGGATGATTTCGTCTTTCACCTGGCGGGAATTGGCGATGACCCGCTGGAGGTGGGGGTCGCTAAAGAGACGCCGCTCCAGGGCCAGCAGCATCCGATGAAACGGGCTGAGGCCCTGGACCGCCCGGGCCGCCGGGGAGAGATAGGGGGTCCGCAATCTGAGCCATTCCCGGTGGCAGCCGTCGCCGGCCCGGTAAACCTGGGGGGACAGGGTGCGCTCCAGGCTGAAAACTACGCAAGGACCGGCCAGCCGCAGCAGCCGGCGGGTGTTGAGGGCATAGGAGAGGAGGCGGCCGGTCTTGCCGCCCCAGACGGGCACCGGCACATAGCCGATTTCCGGGCCCAGGACGGCCTTGGCTTCGTCTTCGGGTTGGGTGCCGTAAACCGTCACCGCATGGCCGGCCGCGGCCAGGCCCCGGGCCAGGTGCTGCAAGGTGGTCTCGGCCCCGCCCGGGCCTCCGACCCGCTGTCGCAAGAGGGCAATTTTCATGGAGGAATTGTCGGTAGCACAGGCTTTCCAGCCTGTGCGGCGCAGGCTAAACGTTCATGATCGATATCTGTTACGCGCCGGGAATTAAAATCCCCCCTGCCCCCCTTTTTCAAAGGGGGGTTCTAAAGTCCCCCTTTGGCAAAGGGGGATTTAGGGGGATTTCGATTTTCACGGCAAGCCGGCTCCTTCAATTAGCCTTTGGCCGCGGCCACGGTCTCGGCCCAGACCGCCTTTTCGAATTCCGCCGCCTTCTCCGAGCGGGGCGTGGCGGCGGGCCCCTGGATGACCCTTTGGGCCGGCGAGGAGTCCTGTTTGACCTTTTCCACCCGCAGCTCCCACAGGGCCATGGCGTCGCTCATGGCCATGGGTTCCTTGATGATCCACATGGTGCCCTGGATGCCCATGACCAGATCGTCCGCGGCCATGATTTCCAGGGAGACCCGGCCGTCCCGGCGCAGGTTGGCGGTGGTGGCGCTGGTCCGCAGGGTGGCCACCAACAGGGTTTTGTCGTCCTTGGCGTAAATCAGGGTGATGGGGCAGGTGTTGGGCGCGCCGTCGGCCCCCACGGTGCCGGCCACGGCGATGATGCGGTTGGGATTTTGGTTAAAGAGCCGCATCAGATCGATGAGCTGCTCTTCCCCGGGTTTCCGGGCCACATTGACGATGAGACGGTCGCCTACCACACGGGCCATGATTTTTCCCTCCGGATATGGTAGCCGCAGGCTTCAGCCTGCGTCAAATGGATCAAGTTGAGAGAAAGCGCAGGCTAAAGCCTGCGGCTACAGAAAACAGGAAACCATCATTTGCCAAAATGCCTCGCCATTGCTGCTAAAACCTCTTCCGGGCTGATTTCCGTGAGGCAGCGGCTGACTTTGGAACCCTCACAGCCGTCCCGGCCGCAGGGGACGCACTCCCAATCTTTCTGGATTACCAGGTGGCCTTCCCCCCAGGGGCCCCAGTTGAAGACCCCGCTAGGGCCGAAAAGGGCTACCGCCGGGGTGCCCACCGCCGCGGCCAGGTGCATGGGGGCGCTGTCCATGCCGAAGAACAGCCGGGCTCGATTGATCAAAGCCCCCAGTTCCTTCAGGGTGAGGCGCCCGGCCAGGTTGATGGGCGTCACGCGGCTTTCTCGCAAGATGTCGGCCAGCAACTCCTGTTCGTGGGCGGCCCGGGTGCCGGTGAGGACCACGGGCAGGCGGAAGTCAGTCTGCAGGGCCTCCAGGACCGGGGCGTAACCCTGCGGGGTCCAGCATTTGAAGCGCCAGCCGGCTCCCGGATGCATCACTGCGAAGGCGCCGGAGGTCAGCCCCAGGGAGGCGAGCAGCTCCTCAGTACGCTTTTCAACTTCCTGATCCCAGAAAAATTGCAGCCGAGGTTTCTGTGGGTTGAGGCCCAGGGCCCGGAGGGGCTCCAGGTTCTGGTTCACCAGGTGCATCTTCACGGCCGGCCGGGGGAGCATCCGGGTAAAGCAGCCGCGGCGCTGCCAAAAGGGCATCCCGGGGTGTGCGAAACCGACTCGCTCCCGGGCCCCGGAGAGCCAGGAATAGATGGCGCCCCGGTCGCCGCCGGAGAGTTCGATGACCAGGTCGAAACGCCGGCGCCGCAGGTCCCTGACCAAACCGAGCGCCTGGACCCAGGTCTCGTTTCCCCGGTCCACCACCATAAGGCCGTCCAGCCCGGGATGGCCGGCCACCATCTCTTCGGTCCCCTTGGGGACCAGGTAGGTCAGATGGCATTGGGGCCAGGCCTCCTTGAGGGCGGCGATCACCGGAGTGCTCACCAAAACGTCACCCGGTTGCTTCAGCTTGATCACCAGGATGCGGTTAAAAGTCTTGGTCTTGGTCATGGGAATTCTTGGGGCCGAAAGCCACGCCCCGTTTCGAGGCCTTAATGAACTCCAGCAGGTGCGCCACTTCCGGGGTCAGGTCCACCTCGGCCTCCACCCGCTCCACGGCCAGCTTCAGATTCATCCTGGTGCCGAACAGGAGCCGCACCGCCTGGCGCAGGGGGCCAATCTGCTCCCGGGAAAATCCGGCCCGGCGCAACCCCACCAGGTTGAGACCCTTGACGGTGTGGGTGTCGTCGATATTGCAATAAGGCGGCAAATCCCGGGAGGCCCTGGCCCCGCCCCGCATCATTACCAGGGTGCCCACCCGGATGAACTGATGGAGCAGGCAGTTGGCGGAGATGAAGGCCCGGTCGGCGACCTCCACGTAGCCGCCCACCAAGGCGCCATTGACCAGAATGACGTGGTTCCCGAGGGAGGAGTTGTGGGCCATGTGGCTCAGGGCCATGAGGAAATTGTGGTTCCCCAGCCGCGTGGCGCTCCCCGGCTTGGTGCCCCGGTGGATGGTGACGTACTCCCGGATGAGGTTGTGATCCCCGATGACGGTGTAGCTCTCCTCGCCGGTAAAGGCGTAGTCTTGGGGTTCGTGGCCGATGACGGCCCCAAAGCCGACGACGTTGTTTTGGCCTATGGTGGTGTAGGGGCCGATGTAGGCGTGGGCCAAAATCCTGGTGCCGGCCCCGATGCGGCTGGGGCCGTCAATAATCACCCCGGGGCCCACCGCCACGTCCGGGGCCAGTTCCACGTTGGCGGCTATCTTGGCGCTCGGGTCAATGGGCATCGATGTCTTTCTCCCGGGTAAGTTCCCGCAGATAGTGATATTTGAGAAAATTATAGCGGCTCCCCTGCCTGGCCAGGGCCAGTCCTAAAGAGCCTTCCAAAAAGCCGAGTTTGAAGAAATATAGTCGTAAAAAAGTTAAAACCGGGCGCCACCACAGCTCCATGGGCCTGGGACGGCGGCCCTGCTTGGCCATTTCCGCCGCGGCCAGCCGGGCGTAACGCTCCTGCCGGGCGGCGTAATCTTCAAGATCGTTATACGAATAATGGTCCAATGGGGTCAGTAAGGTTCCCACCGGTCCGGCCACTTCCAGTTCTTCGTGGACCTCCCGGTCCCGGAAGCGGCCCTGCTCCCGGCGAGAAAGACGCAGGGTGTAGTCCGGGTACCAGCCCAGGCGCCTGATCCAGCGGCCGCCGAAGTAGTTCTTGCGGGGCACCCGGTAGCCGTTCAGGGGGCCGTCGGCCCGGACTACCGCCAGGATTTCCTCCCGCAAGGCCTCCGGCACCCGCTCGTCGGTATCGAGAACGAAGACCCAGTCGCCCGTAGCCTGGTCCAGGGCGAAGTTTTTGGTGCCGGCAAAGCCCTGCCAGACTGCAGCCACTACCCGGGCGCCGGCGGCCCGGGCCGACTCCACGGTGCGGTCGGTGCTGCCGGTATCCACCACCACGATCTCGTCGGCAAAACTTACCGACGCCAGGCAGGGGCCGATGTTGGCCTCCTGGTTCAGGGCGATGATGGTGACGGAGAGACGCATAGTTCAGTGGTCAGTAGTCAGTAGTCAGTAGTCAGTTTCTGCAGTTGGCAACCGGCAACTGACTACTGGCTACTGGCTACTTCAAAGGTTTGGCCTCTTCGATGAGCATGATGGGGATGTCGTCCTTGATCTCATAGAGCAGCTTGCACTGGTCGCAGATGAGGCCGTCTTCCTTTTCGGTCAGCTTCAGGTCGCCCTTGCATTTGGGGCAGGCCAGGATCTCCAGCAATTCCTTGTTGATGGGCATGGGGCCTCCGGTTTATCCAGGCAGATTATTTGATGGCAGAGCGCTGGTGGGCAGTGCCCACCCTACAGCCTTCTCATCGGGCAGGCACGGAGGCCTGCCCCACCGTCAATGCCACTATTTTAACCATTAATTTCAGCCGGAAACAAGATTTTCTCGCAGGCCGCCTGCGCCAATTCCGGAGCCAGGTCAGTCAGGCAGCGGGGCGCCGGGCAGCGGCGCTTAAAGCAGGGGCTGCAATCCAGGGCCAGACGCACGACTTCGTGGCCCTCGCCAAAGGGGCCGGTGCGCCAGGGCGCGGTGGGGCCGAAGAGGGCCGCCACGGGGGTCCCGAGGGCCGCGGCCAGGTGCATGGCACCGGTGTCGGTGGTCACCGCCAGCCGGGCCCGCCGCAGCACCGCGGCCAACTCCGGCAACGAAGTGCGCCCGGCCAGATCGATTACGGGTTCCTGCATCTGCTGCCAAATTTCTGCGCTCAACTTTCGATCCGCGGCGCTGCCGGTAATGACCACCTGGAGGCCGTGTTCCCGGCTGAGCCAGTCCCCCAGGCGGGCCCAGGTGGCCGCGGGCCACAGTTTGCTGGGCCAGCGGGCGCCGGGGTGCAAGACCGCCAGGCCGCGGGTCACCCCGCCGGGAAGCAAATGGGAGACATTGGTGGTCGCGCCCAGGCCTAGCCGGAACCGGGGCGGATTTGCCGGCGCCCCCAGGTAATGGGCCAGGTTCAAATAGCGCCGGACCGCATGGGCTTCACAGTCAAAGGGCTCCACCCGCTCGCTGAGGACGCGGTAGCTCCATTCCCGGGTGCGGTCATAGCCCACCTTGCGGCCACTTCGGGCCAGGGCCACCCACAGCGCGCTCTTCAGCAACCCCTGCAGGTCGATGACCACGTCGAAGCGGTGCGCCCGCAGATGACGCACCAGGCCGGCAATAAGAGTCGGGTTGGGGCCGGAAAACATCTCCCCCGGCCGCAGCCGCGGCGCTCGCCAGACCTCGTCCAGGGCCGGGTGGCCTTCCAGCAAGGGGGCATAGGCGGCTTCCACCAGCCAGGTGAGGCGCCCCTGGGGATAGAGGTCGCGTAGCGCCTCCAGGGCGGGCAGGGCGTGGAGCACGTCCCCGAAGGAGCTGAGTTTGACGATTAAAATGCGGGGATGTTCTTCCGACAAGCCTCTATCCGGTAAAATTAATTTGGCGGCACAGGCTTTCCAGCCTGTGCCGGCGTCTTAGGGCGGCTCGCGAGCCGCCCCTACAAGGCCTTCTAACCTTTCTTCAAATCCTCTAAAATCCAGGCCGAGGCGTCCTCTAAGTCTTGGGCCACGTAGACCGGCTGCACCGGGGCCGTATCCCGCAGAGATTCGAACTCCCCCCGGCCGTAGCCGGTGAGCACCAGGATGCCCTGGACTCCGGCGTTGGCCGCGGTGGCCACGTCGCGGTAACGGTCCCCCACTAGGTAGGAGCGCGGCAGGTCCAGGTCTAGGTCGCGGGCCGCCCGCAATATCAGCTCCGGCTGAGGTTTGCGGCAAAGGCAGCCCTCGTCCGGGCCGTGGCGGCAGACGTATAAGCCATCCAGTCGGGCGCCGCCGGTCGCCAGGAGTTCGGTAAGATACCGGTGCACTTCGTCCACGAAGGCGAGGGGGAAGTACCCCCGGGCGGCGCCGGACTGGTTGCTGATGACCACCACCTTGAGGCCCGCCTCATTGAGCCGGCGGATGGCCGGAGCCGCCTGGGGGAAGACCCGGAACCGGCTCAGATGATTGATATAGCCCATCTCTTCGTTGATGGTGCCGTCCCGGTCCAGAAATACTGCGGGTGTGCTCATGAGTTCACCAACCAGGGGCGGGCCGCGGCCAGGACCTCTTCAACTTTGATGGCAGTGAGGCAGGCATAACCCTGGTCACAGGTGCGCTGGAAGCAGGGGCTGCACGGCAGCCGATGGCGCAGCACCGTGGCCCGGTCGGTGAAAGGCCCGGTGGCTGCCGGATCGGTGGAGCCGAACAGGGCCACCAGGGGCACCCGGAGCGCCGCGGCGGCGTGCATCAGGCCCGAGTCGTTGGTGATGAGCAGTTGGAGGCGACTTAAGACCCCCAAGGCCTGGCGCAGGTCGGTTTTCCCCACCAGGTTCAGCACGGGCAGCCCCAGGCGCTCCTTGACCAGTTGAGCCACCGGGCCTTCTTCCGGCCCGCCCAGCAGGACCAGGCGGGCCCCGAATTCCCGGGCCAGCTCCCTTCCTGCCGCGGCGAAATGCTCCGGCGGCCAGCGTTTGGCCGGGCCGTAGGCCGCACCGGGGCTCAGACCCACCCAGGGGCCGGTATTCGACCCGGCCGTGGGCAGCAGTTGGGCCGCAGTGGCCAGCTCGAACTCCCGGAGATAAAGGGTGGGCGGGGTGAAGGCCTCAACCTCTCCCAGGGCCTGGAGCAGGCCCAAATAATAAAACACCGTGTGCAGGCCCGCCAGGCTGCGCCGCCCCGACACCGCCAGGTTAAGCAAAGGCCGCCGGGCGTCGGCGGCATAGCCCACCCGGAGCGGCACCCCCACCAGCCACAGCCCCAGGGCCGACTCCAGGGAATTGGGCAGAGTTAAAGCCAGGTCAGAATGGCCCCGCAAGCCCCAGAGGACCTGCCATTTGCCGCGGCCGGCAGGGTAGGGGACGACCTCGGCCACGCCGGGGAAGCCCTGGAACAGGGGGGCCACCCGCCGGGCCGCCAGCACCGTGATCTCCGCCTGGGGAAAGAGCCGCGCCAGCCCCGAGAGCACCGGCAGGCTCATGACTGCGTCCCCCACCCAGTTGGGGGAGCGCACCAACAGGCGCGGCGCCGGGAAATCCTCCGGGGAAAATTTCCGGGCCGGCCGCAGCCGCCGAAAGCGCTCCTTCACTTCCGGGGGCAGAAGCTGTTCTTTAGGCTGCAATGGTTGGTCCATGTTTATATATGCTGCGGGCGCCGTTGTTCATCATAAAATAAGCACAGGCGGGACGCCTGTGCCACCGAGAAGGTGGTGGGGCAGGCGTCCCCGCCCGCCGCTTTGTATTCGTCGGCACAGGCTGGAAAGCCTGTGCCACCGGTTATCATGGGGCATGCCGGGCAGCCGCCTATTCGTATTATTATCGCATGGATGTTAATTTAGAGAAACTCTAGAATTCGTTCCGGCTGGTCGATATGGGCCTCCACCTCCAGGACCCATAACGGCAGGGTCGTGTCCCAGCTTTCTCCCAGCCTGGCCCAATCCTTGCCGGTGGTGATCAGGGCCGCGGCCCCGGCGCTTTGGGCCTGCCGCACCAGCGCCGCCAGCTCCGCCGAAACAAAGGGGTGATGGTCCGGAAAGGCCTGGAAGCCCAAGAGCCGTACGCCCAGGTCCGCCAGGGTGTGGCGGAAGACTTCGGGCCGGGCCAGGCCGGCAAAGGCCAGCAGGGGTTGTCCCTTTAAGGCGGCCGGTGGTTCCGGGCGGCCGGCGGGATAAAGGCGAGCCGCGCTGGGCGCAATGGCCGCGGTCAGCACTGTTTTAAGGGGAAAGGCGGTTTGCAGGTCGGTCAGGGTCTGGCGGTCGCGGTCTTCCTGAAATCGAGTGAGGATGAGAACCTGGGCCGCGGCCAGGGCCGATTTGGGCTCCCGCAAAATGCCCCGGGGCAATAGATGCCCGTTGCCGAAGGGCGCGGCCGCGTCCAACAGGACGAGGTCCAGGTCCCGGTGCAGTTGAAAATGCTGGAAGCCGTCGTCCAGCAGAAACAGGTCCGGTTTGAAGGCCTCCCAGGCATTCTTTCCCGCCTCGTAACGCGAGGCCCCGGTATAGACCGCGGCGCCGGGCAGGTGGCGCGCCAGCCAGTAAGCCTCTTCGCCCACCTGGGGCGGTTTCTGATAAATATTTTCCCCGTCGGAGATGCAGGTGACACCCCGGTTATTCCCGCCGTAGCCCCGGCTGAGGATGGCCACCTTTTTGCCTGCGGCCTGGAAAAAGCGAGTTAAACTGGCGGTCACCGGGGTCTTGCCGGTGCCGCCCACCGCCAGGTTGCCGACGCTCACCACTCGGGCGGGCAGGTGTTTGGGAAGGAGAATCTCAATGGTATAAAGACTGCGCCGGAGGCGGGCCCCCAGGCCGTAGACCACGGCCAGACCCCCGGCCACCACGCTCAGGGAACACCGGGGCGCTGCGGCGGCCTCGCCCCGCGCCTGGAGGCAATCAAAGAGGTGGTGGAAGTAAGGGTGCATGGTTGAAAATTAACTATCTTGTTTTGCTTGCAGGATCATTATCACTCATTTTTACTTCATTCCAAAGATTAATGGGCAGGATACGTTTTATCTCAGACATAAAAACTTCTCTATAATATGGGTTAGAAAAGCGAAAAGATACGCAGTTATTATTCTGGCGCCAGTCTGAATCTTTGGTATTTCCCCATGGTATTCGATTGTTGCCGCTTTTTTGACTAAACTGGCTAAGTGCTCTTAGACAATTTACTATTGCCAAATCATCAGTATGGATTGTAACGCTATGCTTATAATCTTGATGTGAATCCATACAAGTTTTCCTCCTCAATAAAAATCTCAATCTAAGATTATGATTTTTGGTAGCGCAGGCTTCCAGCCTGTGTCTTTCTAATCTTGTTTTTCATAGAGCCATTGGTAATCTTCCGGCCGCTCCACAAACCCTGCTTTCACTGGATTATTCCGGATATACTGCCATTTTTCCAGGAATTCCGCTTCGTCCCGCACGATCCGATCATACCGCTCCACCTGCCATAAAGAACCCTGGGCTCTTCTGGTGCGATTGATCTTTTGAGCGCTGAAACTTTTGACGCTGTGGATGATTTCCCCCAAATTAATATACCCACCATCAGGCCCGGCAAGGGGCTGAGCCAATAGGTGAACATGATCCAGCATGACCACCGCGGCATAGACCGTCCACTTGCGGGTGTCCCAAAAGCGGATGGCTTCCAGGGTTACGTTTTGCTCGGCAGGGTCTAGAGTTTGTCCGGGCCGACAGACCCAGGAAATAAAATAGACACTGCCACATTGCTGCCAGTGGGGCAAGCGGCGGCGGGTGGTTTCCAAAGAAGATACAGGCTGGAAGCCTGCGCTACCCTTCCGGCTGCTGTGCTCGCTGGTCATAATCCACCCTCACGAAAGGTGCGCCATGACGGAGTTGCGGGCGGCGGGTTAAGGCGAACCGCCTGCCGCCAGCGGGGCGCTGGCGGGTTGCTCCTTCTCTTCCTCCTGGGCGAATTGCATTTCGTAGAGGCGGCGGTAGAGGCCGCCGGCGGCCAGGAGGTCGCTGTGGCTGCCGGTCTCCACGATGCGGCCGTCTTCCAGGACCACGATGCGGTGGGCGTTGCGCACCGTGGAGAGGCGGTGGGCGATGACCAGGGTGGTGCGGCCGACGATGAGGGAGTCCAGGGCCTGCTGCACCTCGCGCTCGGATTCGGAGTCGAGAGAGGAGGTAGCCTCGTCCAGGATGAGGATGGGCGGGTCTTTCAAGAGGGCCCGGGCGATGGCCAGGCGCTGGCGTTCGCCGCCGGAGAGGCGCACCCCCTGCTCGCCGATGAGGGTGTCCAGGCCCTCGGGCAGGGCGGCGACGAAATTATAGGCGTGGGCGGCCTGCAGCGCCGCGATGATGTCGGCTTCGGAGGCGGAAAGATTGCCATAGAGCACATTGTGGCGCACCGTGTCATTGAACAAGATGGTCTGCTGGGTGACCACGCCGATTTGGGCCCGGAGCGAGTTCAGGGTCACGTCCCGGATATCCACGCCGTCGATGGTGAGGGCCCCCTCGCTGACCTCGTAGAAGCGGGGCAGGAGATTGAGCAGGGTGGATTTGCCGGCGCCGCTCGGCCCCACCAGGGCGACGATCTCGCCCCGGCTCACCGCCAGGTCGATATCCTGCAAGACGGTCCGGCCGTTCTCATAGGCAAAGGCGACTTTTTGATAAACGATGTCTTTTTGCAGGGGCGGCAGTGGCACGGCCCCCAGGCGGTCCTTGATCTCCGGGTCCCGGTCCATGAGGCCGAAGACCCGGGTGGCGGCGGCCAGCCCCTCCTGGACGATGTTCTGCACGGCGGAGAGGCTCTTGATGGGCTGATAGAGCATGAGCAGGGCCGCCAGGAAGGAGAAGAAGGTGCCCGGGGTGGAGGTGCCCTGGATGACCGCGTAGCCGCCGTAGAAGATGATGCCCGCCATGCCGAGGGACCCGAGGAACTCCATGATGGGGGGCGAGAGCTCCCGGACGGAGTTGAGCTGCATGCGGGTGCGGAAGTAGCCCCAGTTGGCCGTCTTAAAGCGCTGCTCTTCGTAGTTCTCCCGGGCGAAGGCCTTGACGATGCGCTGGCCGATGAGGCTTTCCTGGAGCACGGTGTAGAGGTGGGCGTTGGACACCTGGGTGGCCTGGGAGACACGGCGGGTGCGCTTGCCCAGCCAGAGGATGAGAAACACCGCCAGGGGAAAGACCGCCATGGCTAAAAGGGCCAGGCGCCACTCCCGGTAAAAGATCACCGCGGTGAGGCCGATGACCGTGAAAGAATCCTTGAAGAAGCTGGTGACCACCCGGGTGACGGCGTCCTGGAGCAGGTTGACGTCGTAGGTGAGGCGGCTCATGAGCACGCCGGTGGCCTCGCCGTCGAAGAAGGTCAGCGGCTGGCGCTGGATGGAGGAAAAGAGCTGGTCCCGCAGGGTGGTGACGGTGGCGTTGCCGATGTAGCTCATCTGGTAGTTGTGGGTGTAGGACATGACGCCCTTGATGGCGTAAAGGAAGACGATGAGCGGCGGCAGAAGATAGAGCATCTGCTCTTTCTGGCCGAAAAAGACGTCATCCAGGACCGGTTTGACCAGGTAGGCCAACATGGCGGTGAGGCCCGAGACCCCCAACATGGCCAGGACGGCGGCGGTCATGCGCAGCTTGTGGGGCTTCAGATAGGTGAGGAGGCGCAGGTATAAGCGCAAATCATCTTTGTACATGAGGCGGTTTTCAGTTTTCCGTTTTCCGTTTTCCGTTAAAAAACAAGATGGAGTCCCTTGATTTGACAGGGACAGGGCCTAAGTAGGCGAATCGCAAAATCTTTTATTTCTCAATATATACCCTAGAAAGGAGGATTTTTCCATCAAATTCCCGGCAGGCAGGACTGTAGAGGGATGGGGGATGGCCAGAACATTTTAAGGTGCCCAAGCAGAGATTGGGCTGAAAACAACGTTCCCAAGCAGGAGCTTGGGAACGAGGAAAAAATAGAAATGCCACCTGCCGAGGCGCCAAGATCGCCAAAGGAAAATGCTCTTGTCCTTTGCTGATAGCTAATAGCTGACCGCTGACAGCTATCCCGGTTGACAGCGGCCTCCGGGTTTGGGATAACTGCTTAACAACTAAAAGGTGCAGGAATAAATGCCATGATGTTGATATTTTTTGCCGTGCTGGCGGGTCTGTGGCTCTGGCCCGGAGGGCTGGGGGCCGGCCCCGCCGCGGTCCCGGCCCCGGCGCCGCCCGGGGAAGTAGTGCATTTTCCCTACTTCCGGATGCCGGAGAGCGTCTATCTGTGCGGCGAGCCGGTGCCGCTCCAGGACCCGGCGGTCAAAGAGAGCCTGGACCGGGAACTCACCATTATTTCCTGGAACCGGGCCCAGACCACCATGTGGCTGAAAAGGGCCCACCGCTACCTGCCGGAGGTGGAAGCCAAGCTCCGGGCCCGGCGGCTGCCCCTGGACCTGAAGTACGTGGTCATTATTGAAAGCGACCTGCTGCTCAAGTCCAAATCTTCGGCCGGGGCGCTGGGTCCCTGGCAGTTCATGGCCCCCACGGCCCAGCGCTACCAACTGAAGTGCAACGACACGGTGGATGAACGTCTGGAGTTTGCCGCGGCCACGGACGCGGCCCTGAACTATCTGCAGACCCTTTACCAGATGTTCCACAACTGGCCCCTGGCTATCGCGTCCTACAACTGCGGGGAAGGCCGGGTCCAGAAGGAGATGGCCCTCCAGGGGGTGAGCTCGTATTATCAGTTGAGCCTGCCGGAGGAGACGGAGCGCTACGTCCATCGCCTGCTGGCGGCCAAGATCGTCCTGGAGGACCCGGCCCGCTACGGCTACGACATCCCGGAAGGCGAGCTCTATCCGCCTCTGGAATATGATGAAGTCAGCGTCACCCTGCTGAAAGAGGCGCCGGTGCGCCGAATAGCGGAGGCCAGCGGCAGCTATTACAAGGCCATCAAGACCTTGAACCCGTGGATCAAGGGGCCGGCCCTGCCGCCGGGAACCTACCGGCTCAAACTGCCCAAGGGTACGGCGAGCCGCTTCCAGGAGGCCTACCGGCGCGGGCAGTTGGAAAATAATGATGGGGGAAAAGGGGAAGAGGCGAAAAGGGGAAAAGGGAAATAACCTGCCCAAGTTCAGCCCCTGTTTTTCCATTTCTGGCTTTTTCCGGTGGTCAGCTGACGTCGAGCAGCGAGCCTAGAACCGAAACCTTGTAGGGGCGGCTCGCGAGCCGCCCCTACTGATGAATGGAAGGAGAAAATGACCCAAGCGGCAAAAGAGACCATTTCCTTGTTGATTTCCGGCGCCTGGGTGCTCACCCAAAACGAGGCCCGGGAGGTTTTTTGCCCCGGGGCGGTGGCCCTGCGGGGCGAAGAAATCGTGGCGGTGGGACCTATGGCGGAGCTAACGGCCCGCTTCGCCCCGGCCCGGGTGCTGGATTATCCCCAGGGTCTGATCATGCCCGGGCTGATCAATGCCCACACCCACGCCGCCATGTCCCTGTTCCGGGGCCTGGCCGACGACCTGCCGCTGGAGACCTGGCTCAACTCCTACATCTTCCCGGCGGAGTCCCGGGTGGACCGGGATTTCGTCTATTGGGGCGCCAAGCTGGCCATCGCCGAGATGCTGCTGTCCGGAACCACCACCTTTTGCGATATGTACCTCTTTAGCGATGCGGTGGCCCGGGCCGCCGCGGAAACCGGCATCCGGGCGGTGGTGGGGGAAGTGCTCTACGACTTTCCCTCCCCCAATTACGGTCCTCCGGCCGCGGGCCTGGCCTTTAGCGAAGAACTCTGCCGGGCCTATCGGGGCCATCCCCTGGTTACCGTGGCCATCCAGCCGCATGCGGTGTACACCTGTTCGCCGGAATTGTTACAGGAATGCGGCCGGTTGGCCGATAAGTATCATAGCCGGTTGATTATCCATCTGTCGGAGACCTACCAGGAGGTGGCGGACTGTCAGGAGCGTTACGGCGCCACCCCGGTGGCCCACCTGCACCGCCTCGGGTTGCTCGGCAACCGGCTGCTGGCGGACCACGCGGTGGTCTTGACGGAGGCGGATATGGAACTGCTGGCCGGGTCCGGCGCCGGGGTGGCGCACTGCCCGGAGAGCAACATGAAGCTGGCCTCGGGGATGGCCCCGGTGGTGGAACTCCTGAAACGGGGGGTGCCGGTGGGTCTGGGCACCGACGGCTGCGCCTCCAACAACAATCTGGATCTGGTCCAGGAGATGGACAGTGCCGCCAAGCTTCAGAAGGTGCGTTACCTGGACCCCACCGTCCTGCCGGCCACCGCCACCCTGGACCTGGCCACCCGGGGCAGCGCCCGGGTCCTGGGTCTGGAGGGGCAGGTGGGGGCCCTCAGGCCGGGGCTGAAGGGGGACTTAGTGGTCTTCGACCTGGACCAGCCCCACCTGACGCCCCTGTATGATCCATATTCACATCTGGTCTACGCCGCCGGCGGCGGCGATGTCCAGACGGTGGTGGTGCACGGTCGCGTGCTGGTCCAGGACCGGGAGCTCCTGACCTTCGACCTCAATGAGACCCTGGCCCGGAGCCGGGAATTGGCCCGGGGGGTCAGCGCCTGGAAAGACTTGAACTGTGGGGCGGGAAAATGTCGGTAAAGATTATCACCAGAAAATTGGAGGCCAGGGAGCTTTCCATCAAGCTGGCGGACGGCTCGGTGGTCAAAGGCAAGATCAACCTGCATCACGATGAGCACATGATTCAGCGGGTTAGCGAGATCTTCACCCAGATCGAGGAACCCTTCCTGGTGGTCTTCGATGCCACCTGTGAAGGCAAGGGCGGCCAGGTCATGATTTTAAACAAGAGGAATATTCTCTGGGCCTCGCCGGAAGATTAACGGCGGCAGGGAAGCGAGGTTTGGTCGGGGCGGTTGGCGAACCGCCCCGACTTTTTTAAGCCCGGGAAAACTTTCAAATAAATGCAGTTAATGGTGCGGCATAATCAATTAATGGATTGATCCGAGGGGATTCTCTGCGGCGTCAACTCCGGGCCACCAGAAAGACCCCGAGACAGATGACCAGAATGCCGGCCATGCGGGTCAGGCTCACCGCCTCTCCGATGAGCAGCCGGGCCAGGATGGCGGTGAAGACATAGCCGAGGCTGATGAGGGGGTAGGCGTAGCTCACCTCCGCCTTGGCCAGGACGATCAGCCAGACCATAAACCCCAGGCCGTAGCACAGCAGGCCCAGCAGCACGTAAGGGTTGAAGGCCGCCTGCAAAAAGACCGGCGGCAGGGTGTTCAAGGAGAGGGCGAAGTTGCCCAGCTTGGACATGCCGTGCTTCAAAGAGAGCTGCCCCGTGACATTGAGCGCCACGTCCACCATGATCAGGGCCAGCACCAGATATTTCACCATTCCGCAGTTCCTTGGAAGAAAAATTCAGGTTAGATATGTTAAAATATAATTTTCTGAAAAGTTGGCAGCCGATGCAAGGAAATAATACACCCGGGAACGTTCCGCCGGGCAATATCATCCAGCGCCTGGATCCCAGGACCAAGCTGGCCCTGCTCCTGATCAGCTTCGTCATGGTTCTCCTGCCCCAGGGGCCGGCGGTGGTGGCCCTGGGCAGCGCCGCGGTGTTGCTGCACCTGACCCTGGCGCGGGCCTGGCCGAAGCTTAAGCCGGTGCGCTGGCTGTTCTTACCTCTGGCCCTGTTCAGCCTGGGGATCTGGTCCTGGATGGCCCAGGGGCCCAGCCCTCTGTTCTGGCGGGTCAGCCGGGAATCCGTGGCCTTCGCCGCCGCCAATTTTTTGAAGCTGGCCACCATGATGGTGGCGGGCCTCATTCTCCTGGCCACCACTCCGGTGGAGGAGCTTTTTGCAGGTCTGGTGAAATTGCGGCTGCCTTACCCCGGGGCCTTTGCCTTCGCCCTGGCCCTGCGATGGGTGCCGGAGATCTTCGCCACCGTCACTCGGGTGCAGGAGGCCCAGGAAGCCCGGGGGCTGGCCTGGGAGCAAGGCACTATGCTTACGCGGTTACGGCGCCACCTGCCCCTGCTGGTGCCCATCTTTCTTTTGACCCTGCGCCGCAGCCAGACCATGGCCTGGGCCCTGGAGGCCCGGGGCTTTCAGATGAGCCCGCGCCGCACCTTTCTCCTGGAGATTCGCCTTCAGCCCCGGGACTGGCTGGCCCTGGGCGTCGGCGCCGGATTGCTGGCCCTGTTCATCACCTTGCATCTGTGGGGTTGGGACCGGATTCCCGGGTTGAAGGTGTGAGCAGTGAGCAGTGAGCAGTGGGGCGGCCGTCCCTGGCCGCCTTAAGCCGGTGGGCACGGCGGCCCGCCCCACCAACGACCTCATTTAGGCCAACGCCAGTTAATGACCAAAATTAACGACATCCTCAAGAATTTCCTGTTACTTCTGGGCGGGATTGTCCTGGCTTTGATCATTCTGGAAATCGCCTTGCGGCTGTTTCCTCCCTTTGAAATGCGGTTCAAGCCGGACCGCATCGTGCTGCCCGTCAACAAGAGGTATATTTTTGATAATAAAGAGAAGTTCCCTACCAAGCTGCCCAAGGCCACGGTCCATACCAAGAACTCCCTGGGCTTCCGGGGCGCGCCGCCGCCGCCGGATTTGGCCGATTATCTCAGCCTCATCACCATCGGCGGCAGCACCACCGAATGCTTCTACCTCTCCGACGGCAAGACCTGGACCGATCTCCTGGGATTGAGGCTGGCCCGGGATTTTCCCAAGGTCTGGGTCAACAACGCCGGCCTGGACGGCGCCACCACCCACCGCCACCTCATCCTGCTGGAAGATTATGTGGTGCAATTAAAGCCCAACCTGGCGTTATTTCTAGTGGGGATCAACGACGTGGGGGTGGGGGACATCCAGGACCAGCCGCATGGGGGCCTGGGCGGCAAGCTAAAATACCTGACCAATAGGAGCGAGGTCTACTCCCTGGGGTTGAATATTTACCGCTATTTCTTGGCTCAAAAACGGGGCCTGCACCACGTGGAAGTGGACCTGAAGGCCCAGGGAACTCTTGAGGTCGCCGCGGATGAGCAAGAAAAGACCATGCGTAAGTATCGGGAGGCGCTGCCCTATTACCGGTCCCGCTTGGAGAAGCTGATCCAGGTCTGCCGGGCCCACGGCATCGAGCCGGTCTTCATCACCCAGCCGACCCTCTACGGCCCAGGGATCGACCCCGCCACCGGGGTAGACCTGGGGAAAGTAAAGTTGGGCGAGAACCTGAACGGCGCCCTGATGTACGCCGTGGTGGAGCTCTACAACAATACCTTGCGCCAGGTGGCAGAAAAGGACCACGTCCTGCTCATCGACCTGGCCCGGGAGCTGCCGCGCAACTCCGCTTATTACTACGACTATCTGCACTACACCGAGGCCGGGGCGGCCGCGGTGGCGGAGATCATCTACCGGGAGTTGCGGCCTTTTTTAGCCGGGCACTTTGCCCCCTGCACCGGATAAAAAAAGATTCTGGAAATCCCCCCACAAAAGCTCAATTTTGCTATTCAGATCATATCCGAATTTTCCGCTTAGCTGAGGATAATTGTCTAACCTGGCAAGTAATCCGCTGTCAAAGGAAGGAAGTGCTTTTGGTCCCACCTTTCCCCTTAGGAACCATTATCGGGCGGTACTGGGGAGGAAGGTGCCCTCACGGGGAAGGGTTCCCCCGTTAACCCACTCGCCTTTACGGAGAATGTAGCGTACGGTACCTGACAATTTTGTCCCGCCATTTATAATTTATTTCTTCTATATTGTTTAATAAATTTTAAGAATTATATTTAAATCTAATCTAAATATTAAATCCGCAAATTGCCACGGGGTCTCCCCAAAGTAGGGGGCATGCAGGTGGGCCGGTTAATTTCGGGGATTATCAGGGTGCTTCAGGGCACTGCCTTGTGCAGCGCCTGTTTTTTTTCGGCAGGGGTTAACCAGGCCAGCTTTGATTTTGGGGAAGGAAAAAAGGGAGAGAGCCACAAAAAGGAGTATAAGAATTGTCTGGATAAATCCCGGTTGGTGGAGGCAGAGATTGACTAAAAGGCCCATTATTGCCTCCATCCCCTTGACATTTGTTTGCCTGCCAGGTCCAATATTCGTAGCCGCCATTTCAGTAGGCGATAATCACGGTTTTGTGTGGCAGTCTACAATACGGTAGTCGGCTATGAAATTTTTAGTATTAAAAACAAGACAACGCCAAATGCCTTGGGGAAAGATAATGGGAAATCCTGGCAAGCCCCCTTTTAATTCTCTGTCGATGATGGTGAAAATCAAATACCTCTCATGAACAAAGATAGCTATGTTAATTGGAGCAAGATCAGCACCTTTAGCTTGACCATTAGACTAACAATCTAATCACAATAAAATCGCAAAAACATCATACGCAAAACCAACTCTGTAAGGAGATTATCTGAAGCACTAACAACATAGCAATTAAAAACAAGCTAGTATAGTTTACTGCATGACTTTGAGGAATACGGAGGCAAGTTAATGAATATAATATACATTATAATGAGAGCTACTATTATTTTAGTACTATTGTATCTCATTCCAGTTGTCCAGGCTGATGCATCATGGTTTCAAATATATTCGGATTCTAGGATGTTAGCTGTCAAGACTGATGCAGGGGGAGACCTGCAACAACAGAGGTTAAATGCTTCTCCGGGAGCACCATTCCAGGCTGAGGTTGATGTTAAAAGCACTGGCAACGGAAGCACCTGCAGCGCTTGGGCTAACCAGGTGTCCCAAATTAAGTTAACACCTTATTACGCATCTTTTATAGCTAATGGTGCCGTCGGTGTTTCCGGGTCAACCACAAAACTTAATGCATGGGCTAGTGGCTATAGCTTTACAGAATTCCAGGTTCCTTTTCAGCTAAGTGAAGATGCGATTGTCACCATAACAGGAAGTATTACCAGTAAGGCCAGCGGTTGTATGCCACCTTTATTTGAGTGGGATTATAATAGAACACTTTGTATGCTGCAGGATTATATTGATATTCGCATAGATAACAATCAAAACGAAGAAATTAATTTAGTCACGCCTATTAACTTTAAGCGGATAATGCCCGCGCGCAGTTATGGCTTCGCGTTTCAGGCGTATTTGCAAAATAGATTAACTTATCAATATACGGGAACACCGATCGATTGGTCCAGCCAGTTGAGCTTCGATTTTAACCTAACAGCCATACCAGTAGGTCATTGGTACGGTTTATTTATTGGATTGAAGGACGATGATTACATGAGAGGTGATTCAGATGCTGACCTATTAGACAAGAGATTTATGGCGTTCTCTTCAGTGGGGGGGCATAAAGTCCTCCCAGGAGATCTGAGTAGCGGCGGCCCCGGGCTTTCGCGTGATGCTATCGAAGCGGCTCTCAAGAATTTGAATACCAATTGGTCAGCTAACGACACTCTTTTCTTTTACATAAGCTCGCATGGCATTAATGCTTCAGGTCTATATATTATTCAGATCGGGCACGATTTATGGTTAGAAGACAGTGAATTATATTCGATACTTGCAACCGTTCCTGCTGAAGTTCGAAAATTGATCGTGATCGATGCTTGTTACTCAGGTGCTTTTTGGGGAACCCTGAAAAATTTGAAAAATACTGCATTTGTTGCTTCATCAGCGGCAGATAAAGAGTCATTTTCTGATTCTAAAACTAAATATGGATTGTTTACCCAGGTACTTTTATATGCCCTTGCCGGTAGGGCAGGCCATCTTGTTGCTGATGTCGATCATGACGGGATCGTTACTATTCCCGAGCTTCTCTATGAGTTCTTTCATTGGCCGGGGTTAAATTGTTATATAAATAACCCTGTTTTTTTACGGAATCCTGGGGACCAGGTAATTTTTACTTTGGACAAATGGACACCTCAGGTATACAAAACCGATGATTTTATTGATGGCCTACCTGGTTTACAACTTGGCAAAATTGGCAACATGCCCCCTTTACTCTTGCTGCTATCGGATTAGCGACGAACCATTGAGACCATAGAAATGAATTGGGCGTTAAGGTCTTAATTACTCAGTGGTTAAATCTATTTCAGTCTAAAAGCAGAGTCCTCAAGTCCCTGGCTTTTTTAAGACCATTACGGGAAAAAACGACCGCATAAATAGGTTGACGCAGGCATTTCATTGGGAGGCATCTTTCTCTTAGAGAAATGGCCAACTACCTGCTGAGGCTGTCGAAAAAAGGTACCCCCCCGATCATTTCTTTCCAGATGTTTGTCTTCATCGATCCACCCAAAAAATAAATCTAACAGATTATAATCTTTAACAAATAGCCGTTGTATGCTATTC
>Ga0315282_10001833_pt1 | contig 39733 bp, 38 predicted proteins | sample YL17G07_20_MG_FD_203693 | JGI IMG/M metagenome (GOLD analysis project Ga0315282, IMG submission 203693) | Sediment microbial communities from Yellowstone Lake, YNP, Wyoming, USA - YL17G07_20 | ecosystem: Environmental > Aquatic > Freshwater > Lake > Sediment | place: USA: Wyoming | collected...
CGCGCGCCTGCGCCACCGTCTCGCGCAAGCCGCCGTCGTTGACCGCGTGGAACAGCAGCAGGCGCAGCAGCACGGCGGGATCGGTGACATACCTCGCGCGACGAAACGCGCCCTGCTCCCGGGCCGCCTCTCGCCAGCCGGGAGGGAGCATGGACTCGAGCACCTTCCACTCGTCGTTTGGGGCGGGCGCCATGCACGAGAGGGTACTCCCGGCTCGCCCCAAGGTCAACTATTAGGTTAACGCCTATGCCCCAACGAACGTCTCCTCGGTCAGTTCGCCCAGGCGGCGGCTCGCCTTGATGTCGGCCAGTTGCGCGAGCGGGCCCCCGTTGTCCCTGTAGAGCTTTCGAAGCTCGGGCTCTGTGTGGGGCCGCTTCTTCAGGATGCGGTCGGCGACAACCTTGTTGATTTCGTCTGAAATGAGGTGCGGCTTGAGATCGAAACGGGCGTTCAGCCGGCCAACCAGGGCGGGCTGGAAGTTCGTGCGGTCGACGACCTTTTCCAGATCCTGCTGACTGGTCGCAATCAGCCACACCTTGCCTTTGCCCTTGTTGCCGATCATTTCAGCGAGCGCGTTGAGCTCGGTGATGCGGTCGTTCGAATCGCCGATGAACGTGCCCATCTCGTCGATGACGAAAACGAGATGCTGAACGCGGCCGCCGCCGGGCTTCTGCGCATCGACCCAGGCCACGAGATCGTCCGCAATGCTCTCCGCCGTGATCTTCAAGTGGCGGAACTCGTCCTGCAGTCCTTGCCGCGCCCTGCGTTCATCCGGGTAGTGGTCGGGATCCACCTTCGGAAGAACTACTTCGAGCCGGTCGCGCACGGTGCTCAAGTCGTCGCGTCCGTCCTGGCTGCGCCATGGAACGCCGTACGTCGCCTGGTACACCTCTTCAAGTTTCTGGAGCAGGTTGCGTCGCTCCAAGCGGCGCTCGATTCCCGCGACGACGACGTTCTCGGCCAGCCCGATGTAGCGATAGAACTCCGAGAGCAGGATCTCACCAACCGAGTTCGGGTTGGTCAGTGACTGGCGGCTTTTGATCTCGAAGGCGATCGTGCGGATGCTGGTATTGAGCTTGATCTCGCCCAGGCGTCGGCGGATGTCCCGGCCTTTCCCGGTATCGGACAGATGCTGCGAGAAGACGTCGATGCAGCACCGGTCATCGCCGTCGCCGAGCGGGTCGTTCTGGAGCAGGTAACCGACGACCTTCGCGAAATGCGACTTGCCGGATCCGAAGAAGCCCGATACCCAGACCCCCATCACATCGCGGCTCGGCCCGTCACGGCGCAGCGTCTCGCTGACCAAGGTGAACGTATCGAAGATTCGCTTCAGTTCCCCCTCGATCTTGTCGGTCACTACGTACTCGCGCATCTCAGTGGCGAGCGCCGCGCGGTCGAACACCTTGACGACGCCCTCGACCTTCTGGCTGATGTCGCGCTTGATGATGTCCCGTATCGTCGTCGTCATCGTGGTATGTCCCTTTGGGGGGCACCGTTCCTCTACCGCCAGAACAACCTGACCGCCAGGTAATTGCCGCCGTCCGGCTGACTCATGAAGTGCAACTTGCCGCCTCGCTCTTCGCCGGGGAACGCGAGAATAACCCTCGCGTCCACGTCACGTAACGTCCGGAGTACCTCGCCATACCGGACCAGCGGGAAGAGGGCGACCGTCCGATACACGATCACGTTCCCGCCAGGCACGTCTCGAGCGAGTTCCTCGATGCGAGTCCGCAGCTGCATTTCCGCCCGCTGTGACAGTCCCTGCTGCAGCCAACGGTAATCCTCGAACTCCTCCTGTTGCAAAGCTGTGAGCCTGTCGGGATCCATGCCGGAGAAAAGGAACCCGCCGAGGTCGAGCAGGCGGAACGCCAGCCGCTTTGCTTCGACCGACGGCACGAACGTGTCGAGGAGATATTCTCGGAAATCCAGTTCCTTGTCGGGAGGGTAGATCAGCAGGATGGAATTGTCTGTCTTGACGCCGCCGGCCGGCAAGGGCTGGCTGATCAGGTTCTCCAGGGCGGCGAACATGGCGTCCATCAACGGCCCTCCACGTCAAGTTCGACGACGTCTCCCTGCATGCGGAAACGTAGCGCGCCCGTTGCATTCAGATCGCTCAACGCGTTCACCACGTGTGACCTGTCGAGCGCGAGCAACTTGAACGCTTCGGCACTCACGACGTCAACTGCCGCTGCTCCGTTCAGACGCAACGCGCGGGCGATCAACCGAACCGGGGCACCATAAAGAGCGGGACGCACGGCGGTCTTCCTGACCGTTCCTCTTGCGAGGCCGAAGTCGCGAACACTCGCCAGGTACTTTTGAGCGACTGCGGTCTGCGTCTTCGCTGACCAGCCCCGTACTTCCGGGTGAGAGGTCTTTGCGCGCTCGATGAACGCGTGCACGTCCCCAACCCGCAATTCCGCGTTTGCTCGATTCAGCAACGGAAAGAGGAACTGAACACCGAGGTCGAACACCAGGCGATCGTTGAGCGCAAACAACACGTACGCCGTTAACGCTTTCTCCGGCTCCGACTGACCCCGACGCCACTCGTGCCAGAACGCACTGAATAGTGGGTCCGCGGCGTCAAGCCTGTAGCGCTTCTTGAGCTCTTCCCATATCTTGCTGCGGGCCGATGTTGAGCTTCGCCCGAGAACGTTGTCCCTCACGACGAGCGAGCGGTACGCTGCCGACGAAAGTAGTTCATGCCAGCCGTTTACGAGTATGTGGAATTCGGTAAACAGAGCCGAGCGTGCAGAGAGCCGTGACGTGTACAGCGTCGCGGGAAATAACGCAGCGACCGGGTACGGAGTGTTCACCAAGCCGGGCCGTCTGCTGATCACCTTCGCCCCTTCCCAGCGTTCGCCGGCCCGTCGGACGCCGCACCACCCGATTTGACCCAATCGTCAACTTCCGCCCGTTGAAACTTCCACAGCCGGCCGACGCGATGCGCCGGCATCCGCTTGGTCTCAATCCATGTGTAGACCGTGTCCTTGCTGACGCCCAGATGCTCTGCAATTTCGGCGACTGAAACCCAGCGCTCATTCATGGTTTCGCTGCCCGGCCGCTTTGCCAGTTTCCCGCGGACACGATTATACCCGAAGTCGTCGTGGTTTATTGGTTCTAATTGGGTTACGTCGGGTTCGTTCGGGAGGCGCGGGTGTATCACACCCAGTCCTTGTCCACGAATGCCTGCCGCCAATCTCGACGAGACGCGTGAGGCATCTCGACGTCGGGAATACGGCTCGGCGGTTCGATGCGACCGATGTTAATGTCCGGAAAGCTCAACCCGAAGGCAACGGCCATTCGGCCGAATGCCGGTGCCGGGCGACCGTTAGCAGTCACGACCGCGGACGGCGTCAGCAACTCCGCTTTCCGGAGGCCCGCGTACCGCACCCAAACGTCTTTCGCCAGCTTGTCGGCTCTCCGGACGAGGGCGTCGGCAATGGGCGACTGAGAGGCGCCGCCGCTAACGAAGAGGGGCAATCCGTCGTGCCAGGCCTGGGAATGTGGGTCACGCCGCTGCCGCAGACAAGCCAGAGTGCGAAGAAGCACTTGACGGGCGGCGTCGTCCACATAGGCCGCGTCGCATTCCTGGAGCTGACGTCCCAACGCCTCGTCGCCGACGGCAGTCGATTCTGGAAGTGGAGCGATCAGGTCCCGTGGGACCATGTCGAACGGCGGTCGGCAGCCAGTCGCATCCATCCTGCGCGCATGAAGTTCCAGCAGGCCCATGAGTCGCACATCTGCCGTCAGCAGCTCGTAGACCTCTTCGCCGCCGTCGTCATGGAGAACAAATGCGCACAGGTCGAGCGTGGAGGCTCCCATGTCCATGATCAGGTGAAGGCCCTCTCTGCGCTGCCGGGACTTGCCTCGTTCGCCGTCTGGGCGTTCGTTCGAGCTCGGAATCATCCCTAATCCGGCTGCGGCGTACCTGCAGGTCCTGCGCCGTCTCTTCAACTGGGCGATCGAACAAGGCCTGGCGACCGAGAATCCGGTTCGCCGGGTCAAGTTCTTCCGGGCCGACACGAAACGACTCCGCTACCTGACCGAAGACGAATACAAGCGCCTGCTCGACGAGGCGGACAAGGTCTACCGTTCCCCGTTGCTACGGGACGCAATTGAGCTTGCCGTGCACACCGGGTTGCGGCGGGGCAACCTGCTCGAGCTGCGCTGGGATTGGGTGGACTGGCTGAACCGCGTCGTCAGAGTCCCTCGCAGCAAGAGCGGAAAGCCACACGCGGTGCCGCTCGGCGCCACCGCGTACGCCATCCTGCAGGGGTTGTGGACGGACCGCGGCGACAGCCCATTCGTGTTCGCGCACGCGAACGGCAAGCGCGCGGGTCAGGGCGCCCGGGCGCTACGGAGAGGGTTCGACACGGCGGCCGAGAACGCGGGGCTCGAAGACATCCGCTGGCACGACCTACGGCACACGTTTGCGTCCTGGCTGGTGATGCGCGGCGCGTCGCTGCGCGCCGTGAGCGAGCTGCTCGGTCATCAGACGATGCAGATGACGATGCGCTACGCGCACCTGTCGCCGGGATTCCTGAGTAACGAGATCAGCTTGCTCGATCCGCCCGACCACGGCGATGGGTCGAGCGATCCAGCCGGCGACGACGGTGGCGCGAAAAGGGCAAAAGAAGGGCAACGTGCCCGGATGGGTGAACAGCCGAGGTCGAGAACTCGCGGAATTCCTAAGGAATTTGGCGCGCCCTGCAGGACTCGAACCTGCGACCTCCTGGTTCGTAGCCAGACGCTCTATCCAGCTGAGCTAAGGGCGCGCGTCGCGCGGGTGCACTCGAGCGCGGACGACCGGCACCGGAATTACTCACTATAACACGTCCCGCAGATGAGGTGGAGCGGCGGACACTCCCTCCGCAGGCCTGAAAGGCCTGCGCTACGCGGGCACCCCGACGCGCTCCGCCGGCAGGCCTGAGAGGCCTGCGCTACGGGGGAGCAGGGCCAGCCGTGCGCCAGGAACTACAACGAGAAGGGGATGCGCCGCGAGCGGGTTGCGCTCAGCGCGGAGCGGCGGCGGTCGACGGCGACGGGGGGCGAGTCAGCCCGTGGCCCAATGGGAACTGCCCGGGCAAACTGATCGGCAGCTTGCCGCCGACGGCGGTCTCCCCCGCCACGGCCCGCACGGCCGCCACCTCCATCGCGTCGAACGCCTCATAGGTGAGCAGCACGACGGGCAGCTTCGGCAGAGCGGTCACCACGTACGGGTTGCCGAAGACCACCGTGATGAACGGCCGCGGATCGTCGGAGAGCGACTGCAGTAGGTCGATCTGTTCGGCCGTCAGGTCCATCCGGCCGCTGTACGATGCGATGCGGACGAAGATCGAGGCGACGACCACGTCCGCGCGGCGCGCGAGGGCGCGAACAAGCTCGTACTCGGACGCCGTCGTCCGGTCCGAGATCTCGACCGCGGTGAGGTTGGGCCAGCGCTCCTTGAGCGCGGGAACGAAGCTCCGGCTCGGCGCACCTTCGCGCCATCCGCTGGCGTAGTCGACGACCGACAGGTAGAGGATGTTGGCGCTCCGGGGCGCTTTGAGCGGCACCTGGTTGCGATCGTCTTTGACGAGCGTGATGGCCCGCTCGCAGATCTCGTTGGCGACCTCGGCCCGGGCGCGGCCGCCAAGCTCGGCGTCGATCGCGCCGAGGTCCGTCAGCCGGTTCCGGTGCAGCCCGAGACGCGCCTTCACGCGCAGGATGCGCTCGACCGATCGCGTCAGCTGGTCCTGGGAAATGTCCCCCGCCTGGACGGCCGCCTTGATGCCGGCGAAGGCCGCATCCGGATCCGGCGAATCGAGGACGAGATCGGCACCTGCCCCAACCGCCATGGCCGCAGCCCTGTCCGCGCCGAAGTTCTTCGAGATGGCATACATCGCCATCGAGTCGGTGTAGATCAGCCCGTCGAACTTCATCTCGCCGCGCAGCAGTCCGGTGAGGATCGGGCGGCTGAGCGTCGCGGGGATGCCGGGCGTGGGGTCGAGCGCCGGAAGGATGATGTGCGACGACATCACGCCGTCCACGCGGGCCGCGATGGCCGCGCGGAAGGGCTCCAGCTCGACGGACTCGAGCCTGGCGCGCGGGTGCTCGATCACGGCGAGGCCGAGGTGGGTGTCCATCGAGGTGTCGCCGTGCCCGGGAAAGTGCTTCGCCGTCGCCAGCATGCCGCCCGCGTGGATCCCCTCGATGTAGGCCCTGGCCATGTCGGACACCAGGCCGACATCCTCGCCGAACGAGCGGATGTTGATGATCGGATTGCGCGGGTTGTTGTTGACGTCGACCACCGGGTAGAAGTCGACGTACACGCCCACGCTGCGCCCTTCCGACGCCGAAAGCTGTCCCGCACGGAACGCGAGCTGGGGATCGCGGGTCGCACCGATGGCCATAGCCCGAGGCAGCCTGGTCGCGCCATTCAGGATGTAGCCCACCCCGCCCTCGAAGTCCGCCGTGGTCAGCAGCGGAATCGCGGCCTCCTTCTGCAGACGGTCGAGGAAGGCGGCCGCAGCGAACGGGTCGCCCTTGCGGCTGGCGGCCGCGCCGCCGCCGTAGTTGGGGTCGAGCAGGGCGGCGGGCATCGCCTCGGTCGTGCCGAAGACGTGGATGCCGCCGGCGTGCAGGTCGCGCACGTCGTGCACTCGCTTCTCGTAGGTATCGCTGTCCACGCTGGTGAAGGCGGCGTTGATCGCCGGCAAGAGCAGCTGGCCCACCTTCTCGTCGAGCGTCATCTTCTTGAGCGTCTGCTCGACCCACTTCTCGGCCGCCTTGTCGAGCGGCGCAGGCGGAGCCGGAGCGGCAGCCAGCAGGACGGACACGGCGACAAGGGCGCTGGCGATCCCTGCGCCGTAGAGGCGCGCCGAGAAGCAGGACTTCATGGGGACGCATGGTAGTTCGCGGCCGCCATACTGGTCCAGCCTGCCGCAGAACGTGATGATAATCGATATGTTGATATCGATAATCATAGTATATTTATTGACAAACAGAAACCCTTGCGGTATGATTTCAGTCAATGAAAGGGACCCGGCTGCAGGCCGGTCACCCATGAAAGGAGGGGCGCTCCCATGAGGCGCTCGGCCAGCTCCCTCTCGCATCGGCCGCGCGTGTTCCTGGATGTCGTGCTCGTCGTCGCGGTCGGCTTGGCGGCGCTCGACCTCTTGCTGCTGCTCGGGTTGTCGATCAACCCGACGCACCCCATCCGCCGGCTCCTCACCATCACGACGCTCTACCCGCTCCCGATCGATCTGGCGTCGGTCGGCGCGACGGTGACGTGCCGCGACCCGCTGGCGTCAGTCGAGGCCGACCCGATGGCCTACGTCACGTTTCGTCCCGGGAGCCGGCTGTTCCTGATTGGAGCCGCTCTCAGCATAACCGCGTGGTGGGGGCTGTGGCTCACCGTCGTGTTCCAGCTCCGCTGGATCTTCGACGCGGTGTGTCGCGGCGAGCCATTCCTCCCGTCGAGCGTCAGGCGGATCCGGATTGCCGGGTGGGCGGTCGTCGGCGCAGCGCTGTTCGAGCCGCTCTGGGAGCTTGCGGTCATGGTGTACATGAGGTCGATTCTCACCATCGCTGGCGCGGCGCCGTTTCCTCCGCTTGCGTTGATCGCGAACGAGCTCCCCCTGGGGACGCTCTTCGCCGGCGTGATCGTGCTGGCGCTGGCCCAGATCTTCCGCGTGGGCGCCCGGTTGCAGGAAGAGCAGGCGCTGACGATCTGAGGGCCCGTGCGATGCCGATTGTGGTCAATCTGGACTTGCTGCTCGTCAAGCGCAGGATGAAGCTGACGGAGCTGGCCGAGCGTGTCGGGATCACGCTGGCGAACCTGTCGGTGCTGAAGCAGAACAAAGCGCGCGCCATCCGGTTCTCGACGCTCGACGCCTTGTGCCGCGAGCTCGGGTGCCAGCCCGGCGACCTCCTCGAGTATCGACCGGACGAGCCGAACGCCGGATCCACGAGTCTGCCAGACGCTCCAAGCTCGACGGGGTAGGGCGCGCGTTGGACCGGAGGTCCTTGTCTTGGCCTCCTCACCCACGCGCTGTCGCTCGCCTTCTGGGCCTACGTCATTGCCGTTCTGCAGTTCGACCCGCGCGTGCGCGCCGCGTTCTCCAAAGGCACCACGCCGTAGGCGACCTGGCCCCGGCCCCTGATCCCTGGCCCCTGTATAATCGCACGTATGGGACATCTCGAGCACAAAGCGCAATCGCCGGCCGTGGCCCACTGCTACGTCCTGACCATCAGCGACACCCGGACGGAAGCGACCGACACGAGCGGGCGCGCGATCATCGACCTGCTCTGGGCGGAAGGGCACCAGGTGAGCGGTCGCAAGATCGTGCGCGACGAGCCGGCCGACGTGCGCGAGGCGATCCAAACACAGCTCGACAACCCGGACGTGCAGGTGATCATCACCAGCGGCGGTACAGGCATCACGTCGCGCGACACGACCTACGAGACGATCGTCTCGCTGCTCGACAAGCGGCTCGACGGCTTCGGCGAGCTCTTCCGCATGCTGAGCTACCAGGAGATCGGCTCGGCCGCCATGCTGAGCCGTGCATGCGGCGGTCTCGCCCGCGGCAGGGTCGTGCTGTCGCTGCCCGGCTCGGAGCACGCCGTCCGCCTCGCGATGACGAAGCTGATTCTCCCGGAGCTGGGGCATCTGGTGCGGGAGGCGGGAAGATAGTCGCGGTGGTGGGTCAGAACACGGGACACAGAACACAGGACACAGAATGATCCTGGTTCGGGCATTCTGGCTCCTGGATTCTGGCCACCTACTGACTGCTGACTACTGGCTACTGACTACTGAGAAGCGATGCAGTCCCAGATGCGTCCGATTCGTGAAACCGTCCCCCTGGACGAGGCGCTGTCACTGATGCTCGAGTCCGTCCGGCCGATCGAGCGGACCGAGCGCGTGCCGATCGACGAGGCGGACCTGCGCGTCCTGGCCGAGCGCGTCGTGGCGCCCAACGACGTACCCCCGTTCTCGCGGGCTGCGATGGACGGCTACGCGGTGGTCGCCGCCGACACGTTCGGCGCGGGCCAGTACCAGCCGAAGGTCCTGCGCTCGGTGGAGAAGATCTATACGGGCCAGGCTCCGACACGAAGGGTCGAGCCGGGCGAGTGCGTCGAGATCGCCACCGGCGCCCCGATGCCGGAGGGCGCCGACGCCGTCGTGATGGTCGAGGAGACCGAGAAGGACGAAGCCGCCGACATCCGCATCTTCAGCCCGGTGTATCCGGGACAGAACGTCGGCCGCCAGGGCGCGGACATCCAGGCCGGCCAGGCGCTGTTCGAGGCCGGCACCGTGCTGAACCCGAGCCGGGTCGGATCGCTGGCGGCCATCGGCGCGGTCCACGTCGAGGTCTACCAGAAGCCGAGCCTCGCGATCCTCTCGACCGGCAACGAGATCATCGAACCGGGCCGACCGCTGGCGCCCGGTCAAATCTACGACATCAACCGGTTCACGCTCAGCGCGATCATCCGCGAGCATGGCGGGGTCCCGGTTCCGCATCCGACCGCGCCCGACACTATCGAGGACCTCACCGCGGCGCTCGATGCGTGCGGCGGCGAAGACCTCGTCATCTTCTCGGGCGGGAGCTCGGTCGGCGAGCGGGATCTGGTGCTGGACCTGCTCGCCGAGAAAGGCGAGGTGCTGATCCACGGCATCGCGGTCAAACCCGGCAAGCCCACGCTGTTCGGCCTGCTCGGCGGGAAACCCGTGCTCGGCATGCCGGGCTACCCGACCTCGTGCCTCTCGAACGGCTACATGCTGCTCGTGCCGCTGCTGCGCCGGCTGGCGCGGCTGCCGGCCGCCTCGCCGCGCTCGGTGGTGCTGCCGCTCGGACAGCGCGTGGTCTCGACGACTGGCCGGCACCAGTTCTACACGGTGCGCATCGTCGACGGGATCGCGATGCCGGCGTTCAAGGCCTCGGGCGACATCACCAGCATGTCGCAGGCCCACGGCTACATCGAGATCCCCGCCCAGACCGACATCGTGGAAAAGGGGGAGATGGTGGAGGTGAAGCTGTTCTAGGGGTCAAGGGGAACACAGGACGCAGGACACAGGACACAGAACAGAGGACACAGAAGGCAGAACGAAGAACGCAGGACGCTGACGAAGAGGCCCAATGCGCCGCCAGTCCGACACCCTCTCGGTCGGTGACCACGCGCCCGACTTCACGCTGCCCACGCAGAAAGGCGAGCAGAAGTCGCTCCGCGACTACCTGGCGAAAGGCCCGGTGCTCCTCGCCTTCCACCGGGGCATCTGGTGACCGAACTGCCGCCGCCGGTTCGGTGAACTGGCAGAACGCTCGCCCGAGTACGCCGCCGGTGGCGTGGAGGTCGTCGCCGTCCTCGCCCAGCGCTCCGAGAAGGTCAAGCGCTACATCGAGGACAACGGCCTCCCCTTCAACATCCTCATCGACGACTCGCGCGACGTGCTGCGCGGCTACGGCGTGTGGCACTCGATCGGCATCGACGCCTGGAACATCGCGCGCCCGGCGCTGTTCGTGATCGACCGGGAGCGGATCATCCGTTCCGTCTACGTGGCCGGCTGGCAGACCGAGTTCCCGAGCCACGAGGAGATACTCAAGCAGATCGCCGCCCTGCACACGGACAGCCCTGAGGGGACCAGGTCAACGTAGAACGGAGAACGCAGAACGTAGACGGCGCCCTTCGGCGTTCGACGTTCGACGTTCAACGCTGCAGATGTCACCGTTCCCTGAGCCGCCTGTTCACCTCCGGCCAGTTGACGACGTTCCACCACGCGGTGATGTAGTCGCCCCGCCGGTTCTGGTACTTCAGGTAGTAGGCGTGCTCCCAGACGTCGAGCCCCATCACGATCTTCTTGCCTTCCATCAGCGGGCTGTCCTGGTTGGCCGTGCTCTCGATCGCCAGCTTGCCGCCGCCATCGATGAGCCACGCCCAGCCGCTGCCGAACCGGCCCAGGGCAGCCTTGCCAAACTCCTCCTTGAACTTCTCGAAGCTGCCGAACGACGACTTGATCGCGCCGGCGATCGCCCCGGTCGGCTGGCCGCCGGCGTTCGGCGCCATGATCTGCCAGAACATGGTGTGGTTCGCGTGACCGCCGCCGTTGTTGCGCACGGCGGTGCGGATGTCCTCGGGCACGCTTGCGATGCCGCGGAGCAGGTCGTCGACGCTCTTCTTCCCCAGCTCGGGGTGCTTGTCGATCGCCGTGTTGAGATTGGTCACGTACGCGCCGTGGTGCTTGTCGTGATGGATCCGCATCGTCATCTCGTCGACGTGCGGCTCGAGCGCGTTGAAGGGATACGGGAGTGGGGGCACTTCGTACGCCACGTCAAATCCTCCTTGTCGGTCGTCGCGCCTCTCAGGTTTCAGGCCTGAACCTTCAGGCCTCAGGCTTCAGGCCTCGGGCTTCAGCAGGTCGGCGGCGGTTGGCGCACCTCCAGGCCGAGCCGGAATCGTCAGAGGCTGTCGGGAAAACCCTCTGCAATGATACTACAACTGGTTTCAACCCCCCGTCTGTCGCTCGTCGGGTCCTGTCGGCGAGCAGCCCCACCGCCGGCCGTAGGCCGTGGCCGCGACCAGCAGGCATGCAACGAGGGCTAGAAGCCAGTGGCACTTCTCGCATAATCTGTGAGTCATGTCTTCGGAGAGGAGGCAAGCATGATCGAACCCTGGCGGCTGCTGGTGCTTGCGGCAGTGCTCAACGCGACTGTGGGCATCGGCGTCGCGACGGCGCAATCCGTGATTGTGAGGAACGCGCCGCCGGGGTCGACCATCGAGCTCGTCCTGAACGCGGCCAGGATCGGGTCTGCCACCGCGGACCCCAGCGGCGAGGTGACGCTCGGGGTGAACCTGCCCGCAAACGTGGACGAGACGGACGTCCACATCTACGTCGATACGTGCGCCAAGCTGCAGCGAGTGCTGCTCGTCGAACACGGCCTGCAGCCTCCACCGCCGGCACAAGCCTGCACGCGAACCGGAATGGTCAGGCTCTTCGCCGTGCGCCGGGCCAGCACACTGGTCGTGGATCTCGCCGGGCCGAGCCCGGCAGTATGGCTGGCGCAGGGACCAGCGCCGAGGGAGTGGCTGAGACAGGGGCCGGTCACTGAGAGAGCGTGGAAACCCCTACCCACCGGCCTGGTGCTGTTCGGGGGCGGAGGCTTCGCCAAGTTCAGCGACGCGGTTGCGCTGGCTTGCGGGACCGTGTCGCCATGTACCGGCAATGATTCCCGAGTCACCTACGCTGTGGGGGCTGCCTACTGGTTCACCCGGTTCCTCGCCGCTGAGGCGACCTACGTGAAGCCCGCCAACGTGACCGCGAACGGCAGCGGAGACACCTTTCGCTTCGACAGCTCTCTCGATGCGCGCGTGCTGACGGTCACCGGGATGGTTGGCGTTCCGCTTGGGCCCGTGAGGCTCTACGGCCAGGCAGGAGCGAACTACCATCGAGCAACGTCCAGCACAACAGAGACCATCGACGACGTCACGGTGACCCTCGACGACGTCACCGAGACCATCCCAGGTGGTACGCAAACCTTCGAGATGAAGACGGCGGGGTGGGGCTGGCTGTTCGGTGGCGGCCTTGAAGCCTGGGTGGTCCCCTCGCTGGCCATCTACGCCGAGGCCGGGCGTGCCGCACTGAAAGGCGCTGCTCGCGACGGCGGAGAAGGCGCGATCGACGACCGTGTGACCTTCATGCTCATCGGCGCCCGGGTACACATCGGCCGCTGACCCGAGCGGCCACGTGCCTACGTGCCACGTGCCGGGTGCGAACGCGGCCGTCGCCGGCCCGATTGTCGCGACGCGGGCCGCAAGCAGCACAGCAACGATTGCCGGCACCCTGTCATTGCACGTCGAGCAGCTGGATCTCGAACACGAGCGTCGCATAGGGCGGGATGGGACCGTAGCGGCTCCCACCGTAAGCGAGCGACGGCGGGATCACGAGCCGGCGCAAGCCGCCGACCTTCATACCCTGTACGCCCTGGTCCCACCCGCCGATCACCTGACCGGCACCCAGGGTGAACGAGTACGGCGTTCGGCCAACCGACGAGTCGAACTGGAGGCCCTTCTGGTCGGATTTCGACGCGTCGTACAACCAGCCCGTGTACTGCACCGTCACGACGCTACCGGTCACGGCCTGCGCGCCGGTTCCCTCGAGCAAATCGGTCTGGCTGTAAGGCGCGCTGCTGGAGGGAGATGTCGGCGAATGACTGCATCCCCCGATGACGGCCGACAGGACGAGGAGCGCAACGAGCGTGAGCGTCGCGGGAAACACACGCACCGGTATCACGCACCCTCCGAGAAAAAGGGCAGGCACCGCTGCGGATTATGTCACGGAAAAGGCCGGCGTGGCATCAGCACGGCCGGGAACCTGCCGGCGCGGAACGGCCTGGGACGCCGAAATGACGGCAAGGGTCCGTCGGCAAGGGCGAGCGTGCGCGTTAGGCAGGCTCCTCCGCGGCCTGGTTGGATGCGGGCGAAGCCCGGGGCTCCGAGACACCGAGCAGAGATTCTCGGTGCCTCGGTGCCTCGGTGGCGTCACTAGAAGCGAACGCCGAAGTTGAACCGGAACGTGCGTGGCGTCTGGTACGCCTCGTACCTGGTCGCCTGCCCGAAAGGTCTGAGGCTCGAACTTCCCGGATCGGTCATCCAGTTGACCCCCTGGACCGGCTGGGTCGTGAACGGGTTGAAGGCCTGAAGCGTCGAGCCGTACGCGCCGGGGTTCGCCTTGGTGAACACGTTCTGGTTGATGTTGTTGTAGATCGCCAGCGACTGGCCATTGAACGCGTTCAGCACCTGGCCCTGCCAGAACGTCTCCACCTTCCCGAACTTGTACGAGTAGGTCAGCGAGAGGTCCGTGCGGTAGACGTTGGGCATCCGGTAGGCGTCACGCGCGGTGTAGTAGTAGGTGACCGAGTTGCCGCCCTGAGGCAGCGCGTAGCCCGGGTTGGTCACGTACGGCCGAGCGTCCACCGCCCCGACCGCGCCGTACGGGACGCCGGTATTGAACTGCTCGAGCACGGCGATCGAGAGCGTACCGGGACCCGTCGGCTGGTCGTAGCTCGCCCAGGCGCGCACGCGGTGCCGCTGATCCACGCCCAGATCGCCGACCGGGTTGTTCCAGGCTGTCTGCTTGTACTCCGGATACTGGTCCACGCCCGTCCGCACGGGGCCGCTGCCCGTCGTTTCGCCGTCGATGCTGCCGTTCGCCTTCGAGATGGTCCACACGCCACCGACATTCACCCGGTTCGTCGGCCGATAGATGAAGTTGAAGTTGACGCCGATGTAGTGTCGCTCGACGTTGTCGGTGTTCTTGACGAGCGTCATGTCGTAGGACCGGCCGAACTCGTCCTTCACCTGGCCGGTCGACATGTCGGTGAAGCTGCCGTAGAAGTTGCCGCCCTTGCGGTACATCGCGTCGACGCGGATGCTGCCCTTCGGGATCTGGCGGTACACGCCGAATGCGATCTCCTGGGTGTAGGGCGACTTCAACGAGCCGCCGATCCGCGTGCTGACGCCAGGGATGCTCGCCGACACGAGGTTCGGATTCTTCGTGCCACCGACCGAGTTGAACCAGTTGAAGAGGATGCCCAGGGCGACGTCCGACGGCACCAGGGCCGCGTTCGGATCCGTGTTGACGTTCGGGCCGAGGTAGTACCACTGGTAGTTTGCCGGCTGACCGCCGGCCGAACCCGCGTCGGCGATGCTGTTGGCGAGCCCCGCCACGTAGCGCGCGTAGCTGACGTTGAAGGTCGTCTTCCCGGTGCCCGCCGGATCGTAGGTGGCCGACAGGCGGGGACTCCAGGCCGAGTCGTTGGAGACGAGCTGCCCCATGCTGTCCACACCGTGGTTCTTGTCGAAGCGGACGCCCGCGTTGAACGTGAGGTTGTTGCTGAAGCGCCACGAATCGTTGAAGAACCCCGAGTAGGTGCGGAAATCGGTTCCCTGCGAGAGAACCAGGATCGGCCGGTAGTTGATGAAGGTGTTCCTGTCGTTGGTGAACACCGGGTAATACGTGTCACCCACACGGATCGCCCGCGTCGCGGACACGATGTAGTCGCTGCCCGACTGGTGGTTGTTCGAGAGGCGGAAGTCCTTGAACGCGTCGAAGCCGAACACCATGTTGTGCGACCCGGTGCTCGACGTGGACAGGAAGTACGACGCCTTCAGCAGGACGTCCCAGTTGTCGCGATCCTCCGGCGTGCAGACGCCGCAGAACACGGGGGACCAGAACCGCCCGCCGGTCGCGCGGTCGTCGATCCGGGTGCCGTTGATGATGTCGGTGAAGCGCGACCCGTCGTTCTGCCACTCCATGTGCCGCTTGGAGTACTGCGCCTCGACGAAGAACGACGAGGTGAGGATCGTGTTGTAGTTCATCGAGACCAGGTACTGCGGCAGCTTGCGCGGATAGACGCTGTTCATGTCCATCGCGTTGGTGAAGAAGTACCCCTGCTGATCGCTGCTCAGCGTCAGCACCGATCCGCGGAAGTTGTGCTTCGGCGTCAGCTGGTAGGTGACCTTCTCTTCGAAGCGGTTCTCCGCCGTCCTCGCCTGCACGGGGATGCCGCTGTTGTAGAGCGTGTTGGTCCGCGTCTGCCGGAGGATGCGGCCGGCATGGAAGAACCACAGCTTGTCCTTGAAGATGGGACCGCCGAACGTGTAGGTGTATGTGGGGATCGTCTTGTTCGTCTTCGTCTCGCCGAACGGCGTGACCGACCGCCAGTTGTCGTTCTCCATGTTGATCCGGCCGGACCCGCTGAAGATGTTGCTGCCCGACTTCGTGATCATGTTCACCACGCCGCCGCCGAACCGCCCGTACTCGGCCGAGATGGCGCCGGTCGTGACTGCGGTGTCCTGAATCGCGTCCTCGATGAAGAGCGGGTTCGCCTGCCCGCGCAGGTTCTCGTTGACGACGACCCCGTTCACCAGGAACAGGTTCTCGAACGACATGCCGCCGGACATGGTGATCGCGTTGCCCCCCGGCCCGGTGTTGTTGACGCCCGGCGCCAGCAGCACGGTGTCCGCCAGCGTGCGGTTGGTCGGCAGCTTCTGGATCAAGTCCGCTTTGTAGCTGGTCGTCACCGCCGCCGTCTGGGCGAAGTTGTCGATCCGGCCGACCACGTTCACCGTTTCGGTGACGGTCGCCAGGGCCAGCTTCACCGCCGGCAGCGACATGGTCTCGCCGGGCGAGACGCGCTGCGTCTGCTTCACCGTGTTGAACCCTTGCAGCTCGAAGGTGATCGTGTAGTCGCCCGCCGGCAACAGCGGCAGGATGAAGTCGCCGTTCGGCGAGCTGACGGTGGTTCGCATCCCCTGGAGCGCCGGCGACGCGACGGTGATCGTGACGCCGGGGATGGACAGCCCGTCAGGATCGACGACCTTCCCCGAGATGGTGCCCAGCGTGTTGCCCTGGCCGTAGACGGCAGCCGCGATCAGAAGACTACCGGCGCACGCCAGCAACGTGCTTCTCAGACGCATAACGACGGTCCTCCTGTTACTCCTGACTTCGCTTGTTTGCCGACAGGAAACAAAAGGGAACCGACAGGGGGACAAACGGTGGGGGCCGCGACGATAGATACCACGCAAAGCGAATACCGTCACCCCAGGCGGTCCCCGGCTTCGCAGGCCGTCAGCTTATCACGAGATGTGGGCGCCGCAGCGACCCGGCGGTGCCCGAGGGCGGGAGGGGACGGTCCGGATTCTTGGATCCGGATCTTGCTCTCCAAGTTCTTGGATAGCCGGCAAGCCTCGATCGCCGCGGGAATCGGAATCGGCCGGTTTCCGGCAGCATCGGGCTGCGCCGATTCAGGAAGGCCGGCCTAGATCGCGAGCATGCGTTCGAGCGCGACGCGCGCCGATCGCTTCACGCGGTGATCGACCGTGATGCGATTCTGCACCCGCCCCTCGACAAGGCTCTCGAGCACCCACAGCAGGTGATTCGGCGACACGCGGAACATCGTCGAGCACAGGCAGCCGACCGGGTCGAGCGAGACGACCGTGCGCGCGGGCGCGAGCCGGCGCGCCAAGCGGCTCACGAGGTGGATTTCGGTGCCCACCGCCCAGACCGACCCTTCCGGGCTCATGCTGACGCGCTCGATGATCCGTTCGGTCGATCCGCGTTCGTCGGACGCCTGCACGACCTCCCAGGTGCACTCCGGGTGGACGATCACCCGAAGGCCAGGATGCTCGCGGCGCGCGCGCTGGATGTGCGCGACGCTGAAGCGGGTGTGGACGGAACAGTGCCCTTTCCAGAGGATGACGCGGGCGCGCCCCAGCGCCGCAGGATCCACGCCGCCGCGCGCCTCTTCAGGATCCCACACCACCATCCGATCAAGCGGGATGCCCATCGCGTACGCCGTGTTGCGCCCGAGGTGCTGGTCGGGCAGGAACAGCACGCGATCGCCGCGCTCGAACGCCCATCGGACGACCGCGGCCGCGTTCGACGACGTGCACACGCTGCCGCCATGGTCGCCGCAGAAGGCCTTGATGGCGGCCGCGGAGTTGATGTAGGTGACCGGCACGATGCGGCCGGCGTCCATGTCCTCCAGCTCGCGCCAGCACTGCTCGGCCTGCGCGATGTCGGCCATGTCGGCCATCGAGCAGCCGGCGGCGAGGTCGGGCAGGATCACCTGCTGGTCCGGGCCGGACAGCACGTCCGCACTCTCGGCCATGAAGTGGACGCCACAGAAGACGATGAACCGCGCCGACGCCCGGGTGGCGGAGTGCCGAGCCAGCTTCAGCGAATCGCCGGTGCAGTCGGCGAACTTGATGACCTCGTCTCGTTGATAGTGATGGCCGAGGATCACGACGCGGTCGCCGAGGGCGGCGCGCGCGGCCGCGATGCGCACGTCCAGCTCCTCGTCGGCCAGGCCCAGGTACTCCTCGGGCAGCGGCTGGCGCTCGGAAAGGCGCTCCTTCTCGTACTCCGCGAGCACGTGTGCGAGCGGCACGTCGAGGGTACGATTCATCCTCTCATCCAGCAGAGCGGTAGCACGTCAGAGGTAACTTCCAGTATACCAAACTCGGCTCTCGGCTCTGGGGTCTGGGCTGTCGGGGTTTGAGGTCTCGGGGCCCAGCCCGGCCGGCATTCTGGCTTGGATCTACTGCGTCCTGGATTCCTCGCGGGGCCAGCCTACTGGGTAGAACTGATTTCATAACCTGCTCGACGTAGCTCAGGCCTTCAGGCCTGCGAGCCGCGCGCCGATTCTTGGCAGGGCTGAAGAGCTGCGCGACGTGAGCGGGCGGCACCCGGCAGGTTGTGAAACCACTTGTACTTCAGCCCGGCCCACGCAGCCGTCGGCGGGGCTGAGGCCCCGCCGCTACGCAGGTGAGATCTATGCCGCACCGCGGATGACGTTGTAGAGCGTGTCGCGCTCGATCGGCTCGCGGCCGGCCGCGCGGATCAGGCGCTGGATCTCGGCCGGGGTGAGCGCGTCGGGCACCCGCGCACCAGCCATGTGGTAGATCTTCTCTTCCTGCACGGTCCCGTCGAGATCGTCCACGCCGAACCAGAGCGCCGTCTGGGCGACATCCACGCCCGTCGCCACCCAGAACGCCTTCACGTGCGGGATGTTGTCGACGACCAGGCGCGCCACCGCGTGCACGCGCAGCGTGTCGGCGGCCGACGGCGCCGGAAGCTTGCGCATCTGGTTGTTGTCGGGGTGGAACGCAAGCGGGATGAACGCCTGGAACCCGCCGGTCTCGTCCTGCAGCGCGCGCGCCCGCAGCATGTGATCGACCCGCTCCTCAAACGTCTCGATGTGGCCGTAGAGCATCGTCACGTTCGAGCGGAGGCCCAGACGGTGGGCGGTGCGGTGGATCGAGAGATAGCGATCAGCGTCGCACTTGTCGTGACAGATCCTCCGGCGCACGCGCTCGGCGAAGATCTCGGCGCCCCCGCCGGGCAGCGAGTCGAGGCCCGCGACCATCAGCTCTCTGAGCACCTGCTCGTCGCTTCGGCCGAACAGGTCGGCGAAAAACGCGATCTCGACCGCGGTGAACGCCTTCAGGTGGATGTCCGGCCGGATCCGCTTGAAGCCGCGCAGCAGCTCCAGGTAGTAGTCGAACGGCAGATCGGGGTGCAGGCCGTTGACGATGTGGACCTCGGTGATCGGCAGATGGCGGCGCGTACGCAGCTTGTCCCAGGCCTGCTCGAGCGACAGGGTATAGGCCTGCGCGTCACCCGGCTTGAGGCGGGCGAAGGAGCAGAACAGGCAACTGGCGACGCAGACGTTGGTCGCCTCGAGGCGGATGTTCTGGTTGTAGTAGGTGCGGGCGCCGTGCCGCTTCTCGCGTTCCCGGTTGGCGAGCCAGCCGACCGCCAGCAGGTCGGGACAGTCGAACAGGCGGACGCCGTCTTCCAAGCCCGGCCTCACACCCGCCTGCAACTTCTCTGCGATGTCCTGGATCCCGGCTGCCGCCAGCCTGGAGGGGGCGAGCATGTCAGGCGATGCCCCACGCCTGGATGCGGAGGGTGCGCGCCCGCGGCCCGTCGAGCTCGGCGAGGAGCGCGCGCTGCCACTGCCCGAGCACGACCTCGCCGCCGCTGATCTGCAGCGTCAGGTTGTGCCCGAGCAGCATCGCGCGCAGGTGCGAGTCGGCGTTCATGCGGTCGCAGTCGGAGTGCTGCGGGTCGTTGTGCATCCACTCGGCGTCGCGCGCGACCAGTTGCTCGAGGAACCGCTTGATGTCGGAGAGCAGGGCCGTCTGGAACTCGTTGATCATCACCGCGCAGGTCGTGTGCATCGACCAGAGGCTGACCATGCCTTCCCGGATGCCGAGGCGCCGGACGAGCTGCATGATCCGATCGGTCAGGTCGACCACCTCGATCCGCTCGTTCGTCTGGATGACGAACGACTCCCCGTGAATCACGAGGCCGCCAGAGGTCGCGGTCGCCACCTCCTCAACGGGCGTCTCGCGCACGGTGACGGTCGAACTCTTGCTCATGCTCTCCTCTCGAAACTGGGCGGGTTTCCCCACCCTTGGCTGTGTGGAAGAACAAACACCATATCCTAAGAGAAAAGCGGGGGCGAGGCAAGCACGCGCCCTCGCGTCCTCGCGTCATCCTCCTAACTCGTTTGCGGTCAGCTCACTGCCGTGTGCCGGGCGTTTCAGGCCTCTGGCTTCAGCGTTCGGGCGTCGGTTTGGCGGCCGACGTCTGAAGCCTGACGTCCGCCATGCTATACTGGCTCTGGACAACTGAACGCTCGCCCGGCGGCCAAGCGAAGTGGGTGCGATGCCCACACGGTCCCGCCACTGTAAGCGGGGAGCGGACGGTTCTCGTCACGGCGGCACGACGCTCAGCGCGGAGCGCGCGGAGGAGGCAGAGCATTGCCAATTAGCTCTCTGCGGCCTCCGCGGCCTCTGCGCTGAACGACCGGGCGCCGCGAGCCACTGTGCCGTGCGGCATGGGAAGGCGCGAACCGTCCTGCGCTGATCCGCGAGTCAGGAAACCTGGCCGTCGGACGTCCTCATGCTTCCGGACCGCGTCGATCCCTCATCGACCGGTCAGGAGGGCGGCGCGCGTGACGCCGAAAGGAGCCCATGGCCAGACTCGCCTCGTTCTTCCTTCTCCTCCTCGTTTCCGGATACGTCGCCACGCCAGCGCAGGCCGCGCCGGCAAACCCCTCGACCCTGCACGGCGGCGTCCGCGATCCGGACGGCCGGCCCGTGCCCGGCGCGTCGGTGATCGTGTCGAACGGGATCGCGACGACCGCGAGCCTGACGACCGATGCCGGCGGGGAGTTTCGAGTCGACAATCTGGCGGCGGGCGAGTACGACGTGCGGGTCACGCTCGAAGGGTTCCGCGCCGATCCGGTGAAGGTGCGCCTCGCCGCCGGCGAGGATCGAGCGCTCATCGTGCCCCTCCACGTCAGCGCCGTGACCGAATCGATCGTCGTCACCGCCGCGCAGGTGGAGGTCCCGCTCACCCGCACGAGCGACAGCGTGACCGTCATCACGGCCGCCGACCTCAAAGCGCGGCAGATCGACACCTTCGCCGACGCGTTGCGCGACGTGCCCGGCCTCACCCTGGCACGCAACGGCAGCCTGGGCGGCGTCACCTCGCTGTTTCCGCGCGGCGGCGACTCGGACTTCACCCTGGTCCTCATCGACGGCGTGCGCGCGAACCTCTTCGGGGGCGCCTTCGACTTCTCCCAGCTCCCAGTCGCCGATGTCGAGCGAATCGAGATCGTACGCGGCCCCGACAGCGCGCTCTACGGCGCCGACGCGATTGGCGCCGTCGTCCAGATCGTCACCAGGCACGGCGGGCCACGACGGTTCGAAGGGGCTCTCGAGGCGGGCAGCCTCGGCACCAGCCGCCTGACCGCCTCGACGGCCGGATCGAAGGGCCGCTGGAGCTGGGGCGCGGCGGCCGAGCGGCTGGCCAGCGACGGCTTCACGGGCGTGGCGCCCGCGAGCGGCGAGCCCGTGACCAACGACGACTACCTGTCGCGTCACGTGTCGGGGAGCGTGGCATGGCGGAACGATACGGGCGTCCAGATCCGGGCCGACGGCCGGCTGACGTCGGGCGCGCGCGGGTTTCCGGGGCCGTTCGGATCGAACCCGATCGGCGCCTTCCCCGGCGTCGATCGAGTCTCGCGGGGCGTGACCGACACAAGCGAAGCGAGCTTCAAGCTCATCGCGCCGCTGAAGGGCCTCCGCGGGCGGCTGCGAGAGCGCCTGCAGGCCAGCTACTTCGACACCACCAGCGACTTCCGGAGCACGTTCGGCCTCTCGCAGTCGGCGACGCGGCGCGCGACGCTTCGGGCGCAGACCGACATCGCGCTGAGCGGCCGCGCGGGCGCCTCGGTCGGCCTCGAGGTGAACCAGGAGCGCGCGACGAGCACCTTCATCACCGGCGCCGGCCTGCAGCCGCTGCCCATCACGCGCCGCGTCATCGGGTACTTCAGCGAGGTCCGGGGAGAGGCGGGCAGCCACCTGGCGGTGACCGGCGGCTTGCGAGTCGAGCAGATCCGCCGAGATGCCCTCGAGGCCAGTCACGACCCGTATGCCGCCCGGCCGCCGTTGCCAACCGACTCGGTGGTGTCGGTCAACCCGAAGGTCTCCGCGGTGTACACCCTGCCCGCCCCGGTGTCCGCCCGGGTGCACGCATCGGCCGGCACCGGCATCCGCCCACCCGACGCGATCGAGATCGCGTTCACCGACAACCCGTACCTGAAGCCGGAGCGAAGCCGCAGCGCGGAAATCGGCTTCGACCGCACCTTCGCCGGCGAGACGGCGCTCGTCGGCGCGACTGCCTTCGTCAACCGGTACGACGACCTGATCGTGGCCGTCGGCCCGGCGTTCCACGACGCCAGCCAGTACCGGACCGACAACATCTCGAACGCCGCCTCGCACGGCGTCGAGCTCGCCACGGGCGTCCGCAGCTCGTGGGGCCTCGACCTCCGGCTCACCTACACCTGGCTGCACACCGACATCCTCGCCGTTGACAGCGGCCACGGGCAGGCGCCGCCGCCCTTCACCGTCGGCCAGCCGCTCGTCCGGCGCCCGACCCACCAGGGATCGATCGACGCCGTGTTGACGCGCGGCCGCCTCACGGCGTTCGCCCAGCTCGGCGCCCGCGGCCGCGTGCTCGACGTGGAGCCGAACTACGGCGCGTTCGGTGGCCTCTTCTACGCGCCCGGCTACGCGGTCGTGGGCGCGGGCGCCACCGTCCGGGTCGTTCGGTCGCTCGAGGTGTTCGGCCGCGTGCAGAACCTGCTCGATCGCCGGTACGAAGAGACGCTCGGGTTCCCTGCGCCAGCACGGACCGTGATGGTCGGGGTGCGCGTTGCTTCACGCAAGTAACATCTGGTTCACGTACCCCGCCGCGCCCGCACCTACCGCCGCCGCTGACGCCGCGGCGGCGGCCGTCCACGGCGTGACCCTCGACGTGCCACGCGGCGGCCTGGTCGGGCTGCTCGGCCCGAACGGCTCCGGCAAGACCACGCTCGTGCGGCTGCTGGCCGGCACGCTGCGGCCCGACGCCGGCCGGGTGACGCTGAAGGGGATCGATCTCGAGCAGCAGTCGCGAGCGGCAATCGCGCGGCAGGTGGCCGTCGTGCCCCAGGAAACCCACCTCGCCTTCGACTACTCGGTCCTCGAAGTCGCGTTGATGGGCCGGCACCCGCACCTGGGCCGCTTTGCGCTCGAAGGCCCGGCGGACGTGGCGATCGCGCGTGAATCGCTGGCCGCCACCGGCACGGCCGCGCTGGAGCGGCGCCCGTTCGCGACGTTGAGCGGCGGAGAGAAGCAGCGGGTGATCATCGCGAGCGCGCTGGCGCAGGCAGCCGGCCTGATGCTGCTCGACGAGCCGACCGCCTCGCTCGACCTCGGGTACCAGCTCGACATCGCCGCGCTCCTCGCTCGCCTGAATCGCGAGCGCGGCATCACCATGGTCCTCGCCACGCACGATCTCGCGCTTGCCGCGCGCCTCTGTCGCGACCTCGTGCTCATCCGCGACGGCCGGCTGCTCGCCAGTGGCCCGATCGAGACCGTCCTCACGTCTGCGGCGGTCGCCGACCTGTACGGGGTCGAAGCGGAGGTGCGGCGAAACCAGTCGAGCGGGCAGCTGACGGTGGTCCCGCTCAAGCGGCTCCCACCTGAGGGCAGACCTGAAGGTCCGCCCACCCAGGTGCGGGCCGGGCTGAAGCCCGGTCCCTACGACGATCGTCCGCCGGTGGTGCCCCTGCCGGAGACCCGAGAGCCCGGAGCTCAGAGCCGAGTCTCGCCCGTTCGCGCGCGCCTGCTCCTCACGCTCGCGCTCTTCGGCTCGGTCGCGCTGGCGGCCGTCCTGCTCGCGCCGCTCGTCGGCTCGACGCGCCTGTCGCTCGCCCGCGCGTTCAGCCGCTCGATCCCGTTCACGCGCAACGTGGACGCCCAGATCTTCTTCGTCGCGCGGCTCCCGCGCACGCTGGCCGGTGCACTGGTGGGCGCCGCGCTGGCGGCGGCCGGCGTCGTGTTCCAGGCGCTGCTCCGGAACCCGCTGGCCACGCCGTTCACGCTCGGCGTGTCGGCAGGCGCCGCGCTCGGCGCCATGCTCGTCATCACGTTTCCCCTGCAGCTCGCGCTGGCCGGCGTCGCCACGGTCCCGCTCGCCAGCTTCGCCGGCTCGTTAGGTGCCGTCGCGATCGTCTACGCGCTCGCGACCGCCCGGCGCCGCGGCCTGTCCACCGACGTGCTGCTCCTCGCCGGCGTCACGCTCAACGCCTTCTTCTCGGCGCTCATCCTCTTCGTGCAGTACTTCGCCGACTTCTCGCAGACGTTCCGCACGGTCCGTTGGCTGATGGGCAACCTCGACCTCGCGGAGTACGCCGCGATCCTCGGCGCCCTCCCGCTGACCGTCATCGCGTTGGTGGCCTTTGCCTGGCTGCCACGATCGCTGAACCTGCTGGCGCTCGGTCCCGACGCGGCGGCCACGCGGGGCGTGGACGTCGTCGGCGCACAGCGCCTGGCTTTCTTCAGCGCCTCGCTCGCGACCGGCGCCGCCGTCTCCCTGGCCGGGCCGATCGGCTTCATCGGCATAGTTGTCCCGCACCTGGTGCGCCTGCTCGTCGGGGCCGACCACCGGATCGTCCTGCCGGCCTCGGCGCTGTTCGGCGCCGCCTTTCTCATCGCCTGCGACGTGGTCGCCCGGAGCCTCATCGCGCCGATGGAGCTGCCGGTCGGCATCGTCACCGCGATCATCGGGGGGCCGTTCTTCCTGTGGCTGTTGATCCGGAGGGCGTGACGCCTCGGTGCTCGGCGCGGTCGTCCTGCGCGTTGACGGCGGCGCTTCTCCTCGCCGTCGCCTGCTCCGGCGCCGCGCCGCGGCCGCCGGCTGCAACCGGCCAGGCGCCGCGCCGCATCATCTCGCTGGTTCCCGCGGTCACCGAGATGCTGTTCGCGATCGGCGCCGACCCGCAGATCGTCGCCGTCAGCAGCTTCGACCACTACCCACCCGCGGTCGAGAAGCTGCCCCGGGTAGGCGGGCTCCTCGACCCGGACCTCGAGCGCATCCTCGCCCTGCGCCCGGACCTGGTCGTCGTCTACGGCGCCCAGTCGGATCTCGGCGCGCGCCTTGCCGACGCCGGCATCCGCACGTTCCCGTACACCCTCGGCGGGCTGGCAAACGCGACGACCACGATCCGCAGGCTTGGCGAAGCGACCGGCCACCGCCAGGACGCGGAGCGCGTGGCGGCGGCCGTCGCGTCCGGACTCGAAGAGGTGCGCGCCCGCATCGCGGGGCTCCCCCGTCCGCGCACGCTCCTCGTGTTCGGCCGCGACCCCGGATCACTCCACAACGTCGACGCCAGCGGGGGCGTCGGGTTCCTTCACGATCTCGTCGAGCTGGGCGGCGGCACGAACGTCTTCGCCGGGATCGGTCGGGAGTCTGTGAGGGCGACGACCGAGGGAATCCTGGCCGCCGCCCCTGAGGTCATCATCGAGCTGCACTACTCAGGCGATCTGACGATGGAGCGGATGGCGCGCGAGCGTCGCGTGTGGAACGCGCTTCCCAGCCTGCCGGCGGTCCAGCAGGGGCGGATCGTGCTGCTGGTGGGCGACGAGTTCGTCGTGCCCGGCATGCGCGTGGTCGACGCGGCGCGGCAGATCGCGAGGGCGATCCACCCCGAGGTGGGATTCTGATCTGTTGGTCTGGAGATGTGGCGATCTGGTGATCTGGTGAGGCGGAGGGATTTGGTGATTTGGCTCCGTGTCTTGGTGCCTCGGTGGCGACGCTCTCAGTCGGCAAACTCGACCGTGACGCGCTCCGGGATGACGCCCGCCCGCCACCCCTCCTCGAGCAGGCGCTCCACGGCCGCCCGGCCGCGCTCGCCGTACCCGAGCGTCAGCTCGTTCACGTACATCCCGACGAAGCGATCCGTCCTCGGGCGGTCGAGGCCGCGACCGAACCGGATCGCGTGCTCCAGCGCGTCGGCGCGGTGCGTGAGGCCGAACCGAATACTGTCGTGGAGCAGGCGTGACACGCGGGTGATCATCGCAGGGCCCAGCGCCCGTCTGATGGCATTCCCGCCCAGCGGCAGCGGAAGCCCGTCGGTCCTGTCGGCCCACCACTCACCGAGGTCCACCAGCTTCCGCAGCCCTTCGTCCGCGTACGTCAGCTGCCCCTCGTGGATCAGCAGTCCCGCCTCCGCCCTGCCGTCCCGAACCGCCTCGAGAATCTGATCGAACCCCATCACGCCATAGGTGAAGCGCGGGTCGAACAGGCGCAGCGTGAGGTACGCGGTGGTGAGCGTGCCGGGGATCGCCACGCGCACGCCGTCGAGAGACGTCGGGCCGTCTTTCCGGACGACGACGATCGGGCCGTAGCGGTCGCCCATGCTGGCGCCGTGCGGGAGCAGCATGTATCGATCGGCGAGGTGCGCGTAGGCGTGGATCGAGATCGCGGTCACGTCGTACTGGCCCTCGAACGCCGCGCGGTTGAGCGTCTCGATGTCCGCCAGCACTTCGGCGATCTCGAGCCCGCCCATGTCCACGCGGCCGCTCGCCAGGCCGTAGAACATGAACGCGTCGTCGGAGTCGGGGCTGTGGGCGACGGTGATCGTCATTGCTCCTGCCACTCCTCGTACCACGCCATCTGCGCGGCCTCGAGTTTTGCCTCGTTGGAGGCCTGGGGGTCGTCGTCAAACCCCTCCAGGTGCACGATCCATTCCCGCAGATCCGTGAACCGCACCGTCAGCGGATCCGTGTCGGGGAACTTCTCGCTGAGCGCGATGGCGATCTGCTCGCTGTCGGTCCACTTCACGATCGCTTCTCCTCGGGCGTGCCGGGCGACGCTTTCCCGAGCTGAAGGTCGCCAGCTTCGCTGACGTAATTGCGCGTGTAGGCCGGCACCTCGCACGTGACGTCCCCACTGACCACGGCCTGGCAGCCGAGGCGCGAGGTCGGCGTGAGGTCCCAGGCCGTGTCCAGACGGTCGGCCTCGTCGTCATCCATCTCGCTCAGGTTCCTGCTTCCGGCGCGGATGATGACGTGGCACGTGGTGCACGCGCAGTTGCCGCCGCACGCGTGCTCCAGCGGGACGCCGAAGTTTAGGGCGAGATCGAGAATCGATCCGGGGCGGCCGTGATGCCGGTACTCGAGCGTGGCCGGCTGGAACTCGACCGTCCGTGTCTCGCCGCCGACGATGAAGGTCACCTTGGGCATGACAATGAGGAGGGAAAGAAGGGAAGCAGGGAAGCAGGGAAGGAGGGAAGGAGGGAAGCCTTCTCCCCTTCTCCCCTTCTTCCCCTCCCTCCCTCCTCCCCTACAGCTCTTCTATGCTCTTGCCCGAAAGCGCCGACCGCACGGTGGTGTTCATCTGCACCTCGGCGAGGTGGCGCGTGGCCTCGTTGAGCGTCTCGGTCCAGCGCTTGATCTCGTCGAGCGCCTCGGAGGCGATCACGCCTTTCAGGCCCGCCAGCGCCGCCTCGATGCGATCGAGCTCCCCGGGGGCGAGCTGGGGCGCAAGAACGGCGCCGAAGTCCGGGTTTCGCAGCGACTTCTCGGTCGCGTTGACGACCGTCTCGGCCTCGTTGCGCGCCTCGATCAGGAAGCGCGCGGCCATGTCCGCCTCGGCGTGCTCGAACGACTCGAGGAGCATCCGCTCGACCTCCTCCTCGCTCAGGCCGTAGGACGGCTTCACGTCGATCGACTGCTCGATGCCGGTGCGCAGCTCGCGGGCGCCCACGCTCAGGATGCCGTTGGCGTCGATCTGGAACCGCACCTGGATGCGCGGCAGGCCGGCTGGCATCGGCGGGATGCCGCCGAGCTTGAAGCGCGCCAGCGACCGGTTGTCGGTCACCAGCTCGCGCTCGCCCTGCAGCACGTGGATGTCGACGGAGGTCTGGTTGTCCACGAACGTGGTGAACATCTCGCTGCTGCTCGCCGGGATCGTCGAGTTGCGCAGGATGATCTTCGACATGGCGCCGCCCATGGTCTCGATGCCGAGCGAGAGCGGGGTCACGTCGAGCAGCAGCATGTCGCGGTTGCCGGTGACCAGGATGTCCGCCTGCACGGCGGCGCCCAGCGCCACGACTTCGTCGGGGTTCAGCTCGGTGTGCGGCCGCCGGCCGAAGAGCTCCTCGACCCTGCGCCGGACCAGCGGGATGCGCGTCGATCCCCCGACCAGCACGACCTCGTCTATGTCTGTCTGGGGCGCCGCCACGCCCGCGTCGGCAAGCGCCTGACGGCAGGGGGCGAGCGTGCGCTCGACCACCGGCGCCATGATCGCCTCGAACTCGGCGCGCGTGATCGTCCGCCGGTACGGCAGGCCCGCGAAACCGCCGGCAGCATCGACGCGGATCTCCGCCCGCTCGCGCTCGGACAGGTCCCACTTGGCGAGGATCACCGCCTTACGGATCGCCTGCACCGCCTCGAGATTCGCACGCACCCCGGCGCCGATGTCGGCGATGACGCGCTCGATGAGCAACTGGTCGATGTCGTCACCGCCCAGATACGTGTCGCCGTTGGTCGCCAGCACCTGGAAGACGCCTTCCTCGACGCGGAGGATCGAAATGTCAAAGGTGCCGCCGCCGAAGTCGTAGACGGCAATCGTGCCCGTGTTGCGGCGATCGAGCCCGTACGCCAGCGACGCGGAGGTCGGCTCGTTGATGATCCGCAGGACCTCGAGGCCGGCGATGCGGCCGGCGTCCCGGGTGGCGGTCCGCTGGGCGTCGTTGAAGTAGGCCGGCACGGTGATCACCGCCCGGTCCACCTCGAAGTCGAACTCGCCCTCGCCGCGGAAGTGCGCCTCGGCGCGCCGCTTGAGCTCGCGCAGGATGAACGCGGAGATCTCCGGCGGCGTGTACTCGCGGTCGCCGAGGTGGATGCGCACCAGGTCGCCCGTTTCGCCCCGCACGCTGAAGGGCAGCAGCGGCAGCTCGGCCCTCACGTCCTCCACGCCGCGGCCCATGAACCGCTTCACCGAATAGACGGTGCGCGCGGCGTCGGTCAGCAGCCGGCGCTCGGCCTCGCGGCCCACGAAGATGGTGCCGTGTGCATCGACCGAGACGACCGACGGCAGCAGCGCATCGCCCGACTCGTCGCGGATCACGACCGGTGCGCCGTCTTTCACGTAGGCGACGAGGCTGTTGGTGGTGCCGAGATCGATGCCGACTACGTGACTCATGTCAGGGACCGGGAGCCAGGGACCAGAGGCCAGCAGGCTCCGAGAAACACCCGCGAGCCTGGAATCAGGCCTGCGGCACCGCCCGCTCGGCGGTGGCCAGCAGGTTGGTGATGTAGTTGCGCTCCACCAGCTGGGTGCGCAGCTTCTCGAGGGTCGCGCGCCGTTCGGCCGCAGGCGCGCCGGCCTCCACGAGCCGGTCCCACTCGGCCGCCAGCGCCTCGAGCTCGCGCTCGTGCGCGGCGCGCTTCCGCTCGATCGCCCGCCGGGCTGCCTCGAGCCGCGCGCGCAACTGCGCAGCCGGCACGCCCGATTCGGCTGCCTCCCGGATCTGCTCGAGCTGCTCGTTCAGCTCGAAGACCTCCTCGAGCAGCTCGGGCGGCACCGCGGCCGGCCTCGCGTCGCGCTCGAGCGCCATCCCTTCCACCTGCAGCAGATACTCCATGCGTGCCGCGGGCTGCCGCAGCGTCCGGTACGCATCGTTCAGATACGAGGACCGTTCGAGGCTCGCCACCCGCTCGGCCGGCGTCGCGTTGTAGTAGTAGTCGGGGTGGAACTGCCGGCTGAGGAGGCGGAAGCGCTGCTCGAGATCGGCCAGGTCGATCCCGAGCTTCCGCGGCAGGCCGAAGAAGGTGAAGTAGTTGCCGTGCCGCGCAAGCGACAATATCTTCTCGCACTGCGGGCAGAAATGCGCGTCCGACGGCGCCCCCGCCCCGCAGTGCCTGCACTCCTGGATCGTCCGGCCGCGGGTCTCGGTAGACATGCGCGTTCAGGCTTCAGGTTTCGGGCTTCAGGCTTCGGGCCGCAAGCTCGAGCTTCAGGCTTCGACCGATGTGGCGATCGTTGGGGGCAGGAACGAATCGGGACGCGATCGGCCGCTAGACGGTGAACGACGTCCCGCAGCCGCAGGTGCTCTTCGCGTTCGGGTTCTGCAGGACGAAACCCTTGCTGAGCAGGCTCGTGTCGTAGTCGAGCACCGTCCCCTTAAGGAAGAGCAGGCTCTTCTTGTCGACGAAGATCCGCGTGCCCTCCGGCCCTTTGAACACCTCGTCGCCCGGCCGCGCCGCTTTCTCCCAGGCGAACACGTAGCTCAGCCCGGAGCAGCCTCCGCCTTTGATGCCCACGCGCAGGCCTCCCTCGGTCATCCCCTGCTTGTCCATGAGCACGCGGATCCGCCTCGCCGCCGTTTCGCTGATCTGAATCATCTCGGTACCCTGGTCTCTCGGCTCCTGCCTCTAGGCTCTGGGCTCCGGGCGTTCGGCTCCGGGCTCGGCGCCGGCCGCCTGCCCGCCATTGTCCGACTGCTGGGCCTTCGACTCCGCCTGCTTGCGCTTGTAGTCGGCAATGGCGGCCTTGATGGCATCCTCTGCCAGCACCGAGCAATGGATCTTGACAGGCGGCAGGCTCAGCTCGGCCACGATGTCGGTGTTCCTGATCTCGAGGGCTTCCTCGAGCGTCTTCCCCTTGAGCCACTCGGTCGCGAGGCTGGAGCTCGCAATCGCCGACCCGCACCCGAACGTCTTGAACTTGGCATCGTCGATGATCCCAGTCTCGGGATCGACCTTCACCTGCAGCTTCATCACGTCGCCGCACTCGGGAGCGCCCACCAGCCCGGTGCCGACGTTCGCGTCCTGCTTGGACAGCGACCCGACGTTGCGGGGGTTGTTGTAGTGATCGATGACCTTGTCCGAGTATGCCATTCTGCTCTCCGACGCTCCGTCTTCGACGTCCCTTCTGTGTCCTGTGTTCTGTGTCCTGTGTTCTGCGTCCTGTGTTCTGTGTCCTGTGTCCCGTGTCCTGCGTCCCGTGTCCCGTCCTCCGCTCCCTACCCCTGCCAGTTCACCTTCTTCAGGTCCACGCCCTCCCGGGCCAGCTCGTAGAGCGGCGACATCTCGCGCAGGCGGTTCACCACGCTCGCCACCTTCTCGATGACGTACTCGATCTCCTCGGGAGTCGTAAACCGGCCGAGCCCGAACCGGATCGAGGAGTGGGCGAGGTCTTCGCCGGTGCCGAGCGCCTTGAGCACGTACGACGGCTCGAGGCTCGCCGACGTGCAAGCCGAGCCGGACGACACGCAGATGTCGTTGATGCCCATCAGGAGCGACTCGCCTTCGACGTACGCGAAGCTGACGTTCAGGTTGTTCGGCAGCCGGTGCTCCATCGACCCGTTGACGTGGATCTCGTCGAGCCGCTGGTGCAGACCCTCGTTCAACCGGTCGCGCAGGCCGCGTACCCGGACGCCTTCCCTGGCCATCTCCTGCCGGCAGATCTCGGCCGCCGCGCCCATGCCGACGATGCCCGGCACGTTGAGCGTCCCCGACCGCATGCCGCGCTCGTGCCCGCCCCCGTCGATGATCGGCGCCACGAGCACCCGCGGGTTCTTGCGCCGGACGTAGAGCGCGCCCACCCCTTTCGGGCCGTACATCTTGTGCGCCGAGATCGACGCCAGGTCGACCTGCATCGAGTTCACGTCCAGGGGGACCTTGCCGGCGGCCTGCACGGCGTCGGTGTGAAACAGGATCCCCCGCTCCCGGGCGATGCGGCCGATCTCGGCGATCGGCTGGATCACGCCGATCTCGTTGTTGGCTGCCATCACCGAGATGAGCACCGTCCGATCCGTGATCGCGTCGCGCAGCCGGTTCAGATCGATCAGCCCGTCACGCTGGACGGGCAGGTAGGTGACCCGGTGGCCCTGCTTCTCGAGGCGCTTGCACGTGTCGAGCACCGCCTTGTGCTCGGTGACCACGGTGATGACGTGGTCACCCTTGTCGCGATACATCTCGGCGACGCCCTTGATCGCCAGGTTGTCCGACTCGGTCGCCCCGCTCGTGAAGACGATCTCCTTCGCGCTGGCGCCGATGAGCTCGGCGATCTGCTGGCGGCCCTTCTCGACCGCTTCGTCCGCCTGCCACCCCAGCGCGTGGTTCCGGCTCGCCGCGTTGCCGAACCGGTCGCAGAAGTACGGCAGCATCGCCTCGAGCACGCGGGGATCGACCGGCGTCGTGGCCTGATAGTCGAGGTAGATCGGAAACTTGAGCACGGTGACCTGCCCCCTTCGCTGATCGTCGGTGAGGCCGGGACGCGGCAACGCCCGGCCTACGACCCCGCCCCCGGCTACACGGCGACCCGGGCCGCGCCGACCGGCCCGGGAGGTGCGCCTTCCGCCACCATCTCCGCAATCGTGCACGTGGCGAGCGCCGCGACGATCCGCTCCCGGATGCGCCACAGCGGATCCCGCACGTTGCACTTGGAGAACTGCCCGCAGCGGCCCAGGTTGTCGGAGCAGGCGGTCACGGTCAGCGGGCCGTCAATAGCCTGGATCACGTCGGCCACCGACATGCTGTCGGTCGGGCGCGCAAGCTGGTAGCCGCCGCGCGTGCCCTGTTGGGAGGCAAGCAGCCCCTTACGGACGAGGCGCTGCAGCACCTTGGCGAGCAGCTCGATCGGGATGTCGTACTGCTCCGCGATCTCGCGGGCGCTCGACGACCCCTCGCGCTGCGCCAGGTGCTTCACCGCCATGAGCGCGTAGTCGGCCTTCTTCGATAACCTCAACATACTCTTCGGCTTGGCGCAGGAGTGCGTTCGTGGGGGCAGGTGGCACGGCCGACACCTGGGCCATATACGACCGCCACAGTCGTATTTTAGGCCGAGGGGGCACAAGAGGTCAAGGATTCACCTGCGGCCGAGGCGGTCAGTACCGCGGCTGGCTCGGATCGACCCTGTCAATCCACTCGATGATCCCGCCCTTGAGGTTCTTCGCCCGCCCGAAGCCGGCAGCCCGCAACAGCTCGACGGCCTGCGCGCTGCGGATGCCGACACGGCAGTACGCGACGATGTCCTTCGCGCTGTCGAGTTCCTGCAGCCGGCCGGGCAGCTCGCCGAGCGGGATGAGCTTGCTCCCCGGAATCCGGTTGATCACGCGCTCCTGGGGTTCGCGGACGTCCAGCACGACGACGTCCACGCCGCCCTCCAGCTGCGCCTTGAGTTCCTCGGCGGTCGTCTCGAATTCCGGCGGGTGCACGGCTGCGCGCGTGATGCCGCAGAACTGGTCGTAGTCGATGAGCTGCCGGATCGTCGGGTGCGACCCGCAGACCGGGCATTCCGGATCCTTGCGCAGCTTCAGCTCACGGAAGCGCATCCGCAGCGCGTCGAACACGAGGAACCGGCCGACGAGCGGCTCGCCCGCCCCGAGGATGAGCTTGATGGTCTCGGCCGCCTGGATGGTGCCGATGATCCCCGGCAGCACGCCCAGCACGCCGCCCTCCGCGCAACTCGGCACCAGCCCCGGCGGCGGCGGTTCCGGATACAGGCAGCGGTAGCACGGCCCCTCTCCGGTCGCGAACACCGACGCCTGCCCCTCGAACCGGAAGATGCTGCCGTACACGTTCGGCTTGCCGACGAGCACGCAGGCGTCGTTCACGAGGTAGCGGGTCGGGAAGTTGTCGGTGCCGTCCACCACGATGTCGAAGCGGCCGAGCAGATCGAGGGCATTCGCTGAGGTGAGCGACGTGTCGAACATCTCGAGGCGGACGTCGGGGTTGATCGCGTTCAGCCGCTCGCGGGCGGAGTCGAGCTTCGAGCGGCCGACGTCGGGGGTGCCGTGCAGGATCTGACGCTGCAGGTTGCTGAACTCCACCGTGTCGAAGTCGACGAGGCCGAGGGTCCCCACGCCAGCGGCGGCGAGGTACATCGCCACAGGCGATCCGAGGCCGCCCGCGCCGATGCAGATGACGCGCGCGGCCTTGAGCCGGCGCTGGCCGTCGAGGCCGACCTCGGGCAGGAGCAGGTGACGGCTGTAACGCCGGATCTCCTCGTTCGACAGCGCCGGCAGCCGGGCCTCGGCCACCGTCGCGTCGCTGCCGCCGGCGACGGACGGGATGATGCTCACCGTATCACCCGGCCTGACTGGCGTCTGTTCCTTCTCGAGGTACCGGATATCCTCGTCGTTGACGTACACGTTCACGAACTGCCGCAGCCGCCCATCATCGGTGAACAGGTGCCTCCGCAGGTCGCCATGCTTGGCGATCAGATCGGCAAGCAGCTCGCCGACGGTGCGGCCTTCGGCCTCAACGGCGTCCTGTTTGTTCGTGAACGTGCGCAGTGGCGTGGGAATGAAGATCTTGTTGGCCATAGTGATGCCCGGCTGCCTCGTGCTCAGTCGTCGGCGCCGTCCAGGCGCTCCTGCTCGAACGCCGATCGATCGTCCTTCAGCCGCCAGCACGTCATCTCCATCGGCTCTCCCTGTCGGACCGACACGATGACGTACGCGAAAACGGGCCACGCGTGCTCCAGGTCGTACCGAGACGGCCGTGCCGGGTGATCCGGGTGCGAGTGATAGAAGCCGACGAGCTCGGCCCGGAGCTCCTGCGCGCGCGCCTCCGCCGCCCGGTAATCCGACGCCTGGACCAGAAACCGGCGCCGCGGTCCATCCTTGGTCACGTTCGGAAGCGGCAGGACGGCGCTCGCGATGCCGCGCGAGCCGATGAGCGCGCCGCAGCACTCATCAGGATACGCCTGGCGCGCGTGTTCCCGGATCGCGCGCGCCACGCCCGATCCGAGGACCAGCGTCCGCTGGGCGGCCGCGGGCTGTTCTGCGGAGGCCGGCACGCGATCCATCAGGCAGCGTCCTCCCAGAAGCTCTCCGAACGATACCTGACCCCGCGCTGTCGGGGAAGATGATGACGATCACGCCCTGGCGGATGCGAGGAGCGAGCTTCAGGCATGCGCTCAGAATCCGGACGGAGTTCTGAGACCAACGAGTGACGAGTTGCCGCGCTCTTCCCGTTCCCGCTGCTCGCTACGCGTCGCTCGTTGCGCGTTACTCGTTACCCGCTACTCGTTACTCGTTACTTCAGTACTGCCGTCAGCGTCACCTGGGCGCGGACCTCGATCTCGGCGGCGGTGACCGGCGTCTCGGGCGGCGGCGCCGGAGCGCCGACCCGCATGGGCATGGCGAACGGCTGTGGTTGGGGCACCCGGACGCCGACCTCCTCGATCCGCTGGACCCGATCGATCGTCCGGTTCGCGCCGGCGGCGGCCGCTTCCGCGCGCGCGAGCGCGTCCGCCACCGCCTGCTTGATCGCCTCCCGCTCGACCGCGCTCCGGTCCTTCAGGTCGAACCGGACGTTGCCGACCGCGGTGGCGCCCGCCCCGACGACGAGGTCGATGATCTCGCCGACGCGATCGAGCTCGTCGAGGCGGACTTCAATCGTGTTCCTGGCGACGAAGCCGCGCGGAACCCTCTTGCCGTTCACGTAGTCGGCCTCCTGATCCAGGTAGTAGCCGAGCGTTCGGATGGCGTCTTTGGGCACCCGGGCGGCGGCGAGCCCTAGCTGGACCGCCGTCATGATCTGCGCGTTCTGCTGCTGCGCCTCTCTCGGATCACGGGAGCGCGTCTCGGTCGTGACGGTCACGAACGCCCGGTCGGCCGGGCGCCGGATCACGGCCTCTCCCTGCGTCACGACGACGGGCGCGCCCACGACCGGCGGCCGGCCCTCGGACGGCATCGAGGGCTGCGCCGTCGTCACCGACGGCACGGCGGCAATCAGCAGGCCGGCAAACAGGACGGAGAGTAGACTCACGCGCGAGGCGGATCGCGGAGATCGTGTCATCGCAGCATCCTTTCAGGCCTCAGGCTTCCCTCTTCGGCACCAACGTCAAGGCCGCTGACGACTGAAGGCTGACAGCTGCAGCCTGCTACGGCTCCGAGTACGCGACCCGGAAGCCAATGCTGTAGGCGTAGGTGTCGGGCGGGACCTCGTGCCGATATGCGCACCGCAGCATGTCCACGTCGTCGCTGACCCACGAGCCGCCGCGGACGCACCGCAGCATTCCGGTCGCGGGGCCTCTGGGGTTCCGGTACTCGCTCGTCGTATAGTAGTCGGGACGGTACCAGTCGGACACCCATTCCCAGACGTTGCCGGCCATGTCGTACAACCCGAAGGCGTTTGGCGCGTAGCTGCCGACCGGCTCGGTCCCGTGCTTCAGCTTGAGCGCGCGGTCCGGCAGATAGTTGGCGCGCGTCGGATCGATCTCGTCGCCCCACGGGTAGCGCCTGCCCTCGAGGCCGCCTCTGGCGGCCCGTTCCCACTCAGCCTCGGTCGGCAGACGGATCGGCTTCCCGGTCCGCGCGGCCAGCCAGCGGCAAAAGGCGAGGGCGTCCTCGTGCTGCACGAGCGTCACCGGATGATTGGTGCGCGCCTCCGGCAGGCCGCCGTCGACCCAGACGTGCGGCGTAGCCAGCTCGCGGAATACCGCTCGGCGCTCGCGTGTCACGATCGCCGGGGGCTCGCGGAGCGCGGGCGCGCGGTGCTTCGCGTGCTTCACGAACCGCGCGTACTCCCGGTTGGTGATGGCGTATGCGCCGAGATGGAACTCGTCGACGTACACACGGTGCGCCGGGCCCTCGTCCACGTCACCGTCGTCGGCGCCCATGGTGAATTCGCCGGCGGGAATCCGCACCATCTCGGGCAGCGGCTCGTCTGTCATGGCCAGAAGCCTGGAGAGTATAGCGCCTTTTCCGGTACACTCTTTCACCTGGCGCCCGGCGGGCGTCGGAGGACGCGATGCGCATCGACGAGTTCGTGATGGAGCGGATGCAGTCGACCTGGGAGAACCAGGTCGAGATCAACCTGTCGGAGAGCGGCGTGCGGCCGCTACGCCTCGGGGAGCTGCTCCCCGATCCGGCGGAGCGCGAGGCGCTCGCCGGGCAGGCGCTCGGTTACCCGCAGACCAACGGCACGCGCGAGCTAAGATCGGCCATCGCAGCGATGTACGAGGGCGCGACGCCGGACCACGTCGAAGTGACGAACGGCGGGGCCGAAGCAAACTTCATCACCTGCTGGTCGCTGCTGGATCCCGGCGACGACGTGGTCGTCATGGTGCCGAACTACATGCAGACGTGGGGGCTGGCGCGTGCCTTCGCCGGGTCCGTCAAGGAGTGGCCGCTCGGGGAAACCGCGACCGGCTGGCGCCCAGACCTCGACGCGCTCGAGTCGCTGGTGGGCGCGCACACGAAGCTGATCGTCGTCTGCAACCCGAACAACCCGACCGGCGCGCGATTCTCCGCTGCCGAGCTCGACGCGATGTGCGCGATCGCCGCGCGCGCGGGCGCCTGGCTGCTCTCCGATGAGATCTACCGTGGCGCCGAACTGGACGGGCACGAGACGCCGTCGGCGTGGGGTCGCTACGAGCGCGTGATCGTGACGAGCGGCCTGTCGAAGGCGTACGGACTGCCGGGGCTGCGCACCGGCTGGATCGTCGGGCCTCCCCCGCTGGTCGCCCGCACCTGGTCCTCCCACGATTACACGACCATCGCCCCCGGCGCTCTCAACGATCGCCTGGCCAGGACCGCGCTCGCGCCGGATCGGCGCCTGCGGCTGCTCGAGCGAACGCGCGCGATTCTCCGCGCGAACCTGCCGCACGTCTCCGCGTGGCTGTCGGCCCGGGCGGATCGATTCAGCTTCGTGCCGCCCGAGGCGGGCGCCATCGTCTTCGTGCGCTATCACCACCCGATCGGCTCGACGGCGCTGGCCACGCGGCTGCGCGAAGAGCACGGCGTGCTCATCGTGCCGGGCGACCAGTTCGGGATGGACGGTTACCTGCGGATCGGCTACGGCGGTGACCCCACAGAGCTGAACGAGGGCCTGGGACGCCTGCAGGCGTTGCTGGCCTCGCTGTGGCCCGGCCGCTGACCGGACGAACACGCGGCAATGCAGGGACGCAGTGACGTGCAACACGCCAGGTGCCACGTGCGACGTGCCAAGTGCTGGGGTGCTTGTGGAGCGCCGGCACCGGGCACCGCGCGCAGCACCTGGCACCGCACCTGGCACGTAGCACCTGGCACGGCACCTGGCACGTAGCACCTGGCACATAGCACCTTCAGATCGCCATGCACCTCGACCTCATCTTCGTCGGTTTCGGCAAGGTCGGCCGCCGGTTCGCCCGGATGCTCCGCGAGCAGGAGGCGCGGCTCACTGCCGACCACGGGCTCGAATGGCGGGTTGTCGGCATCCGCACGCGACGACACGGGACGGCGCGCAACACGGCGGGCCTCGATGTCGCCCGCGCGCTCGACACAGTTGAAGGTGACCTCACCCTGGCCGCACTCGACGAGCCGACATCGCTGGCGGGGTCACCGAACATGCCGTCGTCCGCGGTCGGCTTCATCGAGCAGCTGGCCAGGGCCCGGGCGGACAGGGGCCACGTGCCGGTGGTGGTCGAAACGACCGTGCTCGACATCAGGAGCGGCCAGCCGGCCATCGACCACGTCAAGGCCGCGCTGAGGTCGGGCGCGCACGTCCTGTCGGCGAACAAGGGACCGGCGGCGTTCGCCTACCGCGAGCTTGCCGAGCTGGCGCGCGAGCGGCACTGCTGTTTCCTCTTCGAAGGCGCCGTCATGGACGGCATCCCGATCTTCAACCTCGTCCGCGAGACGATGCCCGCGGTCCGCGTGTCGGGGTTCCGCGGCGTCGTCAACAGCACGACCAACCACGTCCTGACGGTGCTCGAGGAGGGCGGCGAGTTCGATGAGGCGCTCGCCCAGATGCAGGCAGCGGGCACCACGGAGGCCGACGTGTCGCTCGACGTGGACGGGTGGGACGCCGCGGCCAAGACGGCCGTGCTCGTCAACGTGCTGATGGACGGCGAAACGACGCCAGCGGCGATCGAGCGGACGGGGATCGGATCGATCAGCGGGTGGGCGGTACGGGACGCGGTGAGGCGGGGCAGGCGGGTGAAGCTGGTCGCCTCCGCGCGCCGCGAGGCCGGACGGATCGTCGGACGCGTGGCCCCCGAGGAGGTGCCCGAGTCCGATCTGCTCGCGACGCTGCGCGGCATGCAGAACGCGCTCGTCGTAGACACGGACCTGCTCGGGCGAGTGGCGATCACCCAGCTCGACGCGGGGCTCACGCAGACGTCGTACGCGCTCCTGAGCGACCTGATCGCCGTGCGGCGGCGGCTCTCAGGCCGGTGATCGAGGCACGGCCTGAAGTGCAGAATGGAGCCGTCAGAGTCGAGACGCCAGGAGCCAGAATCCAGCCCTTCAGTCCCTGGTCCTTAGTCCTTGGTGCGGTTCTTCGTTCTCGGTGCTGCGTCCAGGGTGCTGTCAGAGCCGGAGCCGCCCCGGGAACCGAGCACCAGGGACCGCGCCAAGAACGAAGCACAACCTAGAACTGACAAGCCGCCGATCAACAGATCCACAAGTGCACGAGCGCGGCCTGTTACAATCATCCGCACATGCCTTCCCCCGACTCAAGCGGCCCGTCCCCCGCCCCCGGCCCGCTCGCGGGCGTCACAGTGGTCGACTTGACCCGCGTCCTGTCTGGGCCGTACTGCACGATGCTGCTGGCCGACATGGGCGCGCGGGTCATCAAGATCGAGCAGCCGGGCCGCGGCGACGAGACGCGCACCTGGGGCCCGCCGTTCCTCGACGGCGAGAGCGCGTACTTCCTGAGCATCAACCGCAACAAGGAGAGCGTCACGCTCGACTTCAAGCGACCCGAGGGGCGCCGGCTGCTCGAGCGTCTGATCGACGGCGCCGACGTGGTCGTCGAGAACTTCCAGCCCGGCACCCTCGACCGGCTCGGGCTCGGCTACGGCGACCTCTCGGCGCGCGTTCCGCGCCTCGTCTACTGCTCGATCTCGGGCTTC
>Ga0315282_10001834_pt1 | contig 39726 bp, 45 predicted proteins | sample YL17G07_20_MG_FD_203693 | JGI IMG/M metagenome (GOLD analysis project Ga0315282, IMG submission 203693) | Sediment microbial communities from Yellowstone Lake, YNP, Wyoming, USA - YL17G07_20 | ecosystem: Environmental > Aquatic > Freshwater > Lake > Sediment | place: USA: Wyoming | collected...
CCCTATCCCATGCAGTCCTTATTCTCTGATTCATTTTCGCACGGCTCAAGAAAGACCCACTGCAACTCCCACGCACGCTGCAAGAGTCGACCGAGAGGCAGTGTCTCCTATGCTTCGATCGGGGCTGCGAGAGGCTCTGCGGCAAGCGAGGAGGCCTTCTGTTCCCTTCCCCGGGGCTGTTTCATCCTCGGGTCCGAGTCCCAGATGCTTAAACAAATGCTCCTCCTAGTGGCGTCCGAATACGGGATGAAAAAGATATTTGGGACAAAGGAAAAAACGAAGAAAAGGAGAAATGCAACAATTTCAAAAGCGTCAATCGGTCGCTTCGGGAAAGAAGGCACTTGAGAACTTGCGGTTGCTGCTGTCGCGTGTGATGTTTCGGAGGAAGAAGCGTTGCACAATTATGCTGGAGAGGTGGAATTGAACCCCTCGATACGCAACCATGGAATGAGGATTCTGTCGAGAACGGGGAGTTCACGTCAACGCCACTGTGGCAGCAATCACGGCTGGCGCCAAGAACTCTATGCCAGCTACAAGCATGATTACAACTAGGATGCAGACCACGAGAGGCGATAATACCACAATTAAATTCTTCCCGATATGGCTAGCCCCTGATACTGACCCGCGAAGTGTCCGGATTGATCGTAGTTCCATATCGACCTGATCGCATCTCTTCACTCCGCCCCCTCTGAGTTGTTTCGAAATTCTCCCGATCATGTCCGCCCTTTAACCATTTCATCAAGTCCTTTGGCCCAGGCATCAATAGTTTCCGACTTGTCCGACAAGGCCTCAACCCAATGAGATTCAAGGCCCACAATTTGCGCAACCACTCCTGGGACTTCTCGAATCGGGAGGTCAATGGATTGCCTCACCGCCTCCCTTAGCTTCTGCTCCTCGACAATGACCATATTCTTGGGTAGAATCCTGTAGTCGATGGGGTTTGTCCTTGTGGATGTGAGTATTAGGACATTCTTGGGGTACCGTCCAGCCATCACATTAATCCTCGGAGTGATGATGAACCCGTCGGATATACAAGTGGTGGACTTTATGAAATCGCCAGCAAGAAGCCCACCCCCTTTTCCGGACCAATCCACCAGAACACCGTCGTATTTGCCGCTCCCTATTGCCAATCTTCCGTTCATGTTGTGCCTAGCACCGACGATATACTCGAATGCTCTAACGGATTCCAGATAGTTGGAGCTTACAAATAGCGCATCTAAAAGGGTCTCAACAGAAGCGTGTTTGAGGTACTGGTAAATCCTGTATGGCGGCTTCTGGTCAATAGCCAATTCCGCAAGGATGAGTCTCTCGTCGGGTGTCCCCATTATATTCGCAAACCAGTTGGAATAGCCTTCAAGGATGAATAGGTCTCGAATTTCCGCACTAGGGATATCTTCGAAACAAAAGTTTCCGAAGCAGTAGTGATGTCCGAGCTCATGAAGCAGACATGCCCGAAAAGTGAGCCTTTCCATTTCTCTTGGAACAATTTCGGGAACTCGGGAACGCAACTCCAAAGATTTACGACGAATTGCGGGAGCGCAGAGAGTGATGTTACCTGAAGTTTCAGCCTTCCACAAGGCTTTCTGAGAGAGTGGAATTGGACGGTAGTTGCCTAAGCTCATGTCCATCGATTTCGATGCCAACTTTCGATAAGGCTCCAGATCTGACAATCCAAAACCTCTTGTCTTCGAGTACTCTGAACCTATCGGTGCCTTTCCAGTGGCGATGAAATCGCTCTTCTCGTGAGAATCGATCATCTCATTGTAGTCTTCATCGTCCAGAATGACAACCATGTTGACTGGATGTTTGATGTGGTAGCGCCTCAAGACCTTGGACCCTTCCCCGTACGTTATGTCTGGGCCGAAGGGAGCCAACAATTCCTCTGCCCATCTCCTGTAACGTGATGCCAATTTCTTGCTAACCTGGATTTGGGTCTCCATTGACTCCTCTCGATGAACAAGATTTTGTTTGATAATGTGATCTTATGGTATTTGTCATTCCCTCGCTCTCATGTATTATGCTCTAAATCCATCGGATCTGTCAGAAGTGTAAAGCCGGGCGAACTACGAATCGATAAATGATGAGAAGGTCAGGGACATCGACGTTTGGATTCATGGCTCCGAATCGTTCGATTATACGCCTCGGGGCCTGAAATCGGCCAGACAGCATGTGCCGCAGCGGTGGGGAATTGATACTGCTGCGCTCCGGGTCAAGTCCTCGTCAGGAGGGAACGAGCCTCCTGAGCATCCGACCGAAGAACAAGTCATAGCTGATGCCAAGGATCACGTCCGGCTATTCGACAAGGAAACGGTGCAGTTCCTCAGACGAGGCGAGCTTCCTGATGGGACATTTGACCGAATGCCATGCAATTGCCCCGCCTGCGAGGGGAAGACCATAGAAGCGAGCATAAAGAGGTTCGTCACAGACGAGGGCGGCGTCGACGAGCAGAATATCAGGGACTTCGTCAGGCTGCACAATGCTAACATGAGTAATGGGGAGTTCGAAGTAAGCCGGAAGATGTGCAAAAGTCAAGAGCTCAAGCACTATTTCGAAACGAAAGCCGGCTTGATGCATTTCGCCACAGCCGGACTTTGAATGCCTGCGATAGCCGATTGGCCGTGCCCGAGCTGCAGAAAGTGTTAGTATGACCGACATCACAGCAGCTGGAATGTAAAGCCCTTGACCATTTTCTAGAGTGACCTCAGGAAGACTCCCTGCGTCAATGCAATAGCATACCAATGAAGGCTCCCATGAACGCGGCTACAATGATCATGAAAACTTGTATGTAGAAGTCGCGCCTGGCACGCAGGTCTTCTCGACGTCTGTTGGAGTATTGGACAGCAGTGGTGTAGGCTGCATCATTCTCGTTTGCATATCTCATCACTATGTCGCCCACGACAATCGGAAGGCTCTCAATCATGGCATCCTCTGACCCCAAAACACGACGCCCTCCGATAAGATGCTTGCCGATGCTCCATAGACTATCTGAAAGTACCTCTGGTTTCGTGATGTCGGATTGTCCTGAATAGGATTCTGTCGTTTTCTCCAACTGTCGTCTTGCCAGGTCCATTTCGACAAAGAAGAAATATGTGTCCAGGTTGCGCCTGAGTTCTGGCTGGTGATATCGCATTAGCATGGTTCCTTCGCCAATGCCTGCCAGGTAACGGTCAACCAACACATGTAGGTTGTCGAGAATTACTCTGAGCTTGTTCAATTTTGAGCGCTGGTCGCCATGAGTCTTAGCGATGAATTCGGCCTTTCCGAATAATGTCAAAATTCTGCGTTTTCTCAAATACGATACAATACTAATCCAGAATAGAGGAAATTCAAAGAGTGCGATTGCCAATATCGACAGGATCGTGTTCAGGCTCGCGAAATCGGCGTCTCTCCAATTGCTCGGAGAAAGAAATACAACCAAGAACCCCGCAGCGACGAGAAACAGTAAGACACTGGGCGTGACCCAGAGCGTGTAACCCTTTATAAGGTCAGCATTATTGAAGCGGGATTTGTAAAACTCCTCAGGCCGCCCAAACCACCTGGGTTTCTCTTTGTATGTCTTAAGGTTTTCATGAGGGGCCTTGGTCCCGGTATCTTCACCAGAGGGAGGCAATCCGTTCATTGAAGCTCCTTCTCCAATATAACCGTAATCCGTTTCACCAGCTCCGCCACCTTCTTCCCTCTTCCCCGATGAGAAACTATGAATACAGTCTCGCAGCAGGACTTATCGTTTTCGCTCGTTCACATACGGTGAACCTCCGACCTCCATTAGCATTTTGAAATCGTACGATGCAAACTAGACGAACCATAACCCGCTAGTGTCATATTCCATCAACTCCATCCTAGTTTCGGGGAGGATCCCAATGGGTGTTGAGTACAAGTTCATCGCGCTCCTGGCAAATGCCGATTCTTCAATACTGAACATACGACTTGGAGACAGATTCGCAATTGAAATGCTGGATGAATCAGAATTCTTGGACCTCGTGAAGAAACTTGAAGGTGGAATTACTACAAGCACGCACTTTCTGTTGTCTCTAAACTACCTCAACGAAAACGAGAGAAAAGGTTTCATGATCACTAGGCCGATGGATATCTCCGAGAACGACATTAGCAATGGGCAAGGACTCTTGGATACTGTAGATGAATTCCGCTTAAAGCACGAAGAGGGTCATCTCAATAGAGTAATGAATTTACTGCTGCTTTTCAAAGAAGGCGCCCTCGCAGCTCCCGACAGATACTATCTTGAAGTCCGCGGAAAGAACGTCAAGCGTTTCATGTCCAGTCATGAGACACAATGGATACCATTAGGTCCAAAATACTCAATCAACGATGCCGAGCTGGAGAGCGCCCACAACTTCCTAGAAGTAACGCAGTTACCGTTTAAGCAGGCTTATCTTAAACTGGCATTTGATAACATGTTAGAGTCGTATCGAACTCCGAATCCAGAGCTCTCCTTTCTTTCCTTGATGATGGCTGTAGAGGCTTTATTCACTCGTCAAAATCAGGAACTCAGCTATTCGGTCTCAAGGAATGCGGCAGTATTGTTAGGTGAGGACTTGAATGAATCTTCTGGCTTTTTCACGGAGATGAACAGCTTCTACAAGAAAAGGTCCAGATTAGTGCACGGTGTGACGAAGAACGAGAAACGTATTCGCGTGAGTGAAGATGATGTACTCAGACTTAGATGGTTTGTAAGAGAATCAATAAAGGAGATCTACAGACTTAAGATAAGCAAGAACAACCTCCACAAGATGCTGACCAGTTCTGGATTTGGAAGCAGAGAATCGAGATAATACTGAGTCTCATGCATGGCACTGGATCGGAGTCCTGGTACAGCCGCCACGGGTGGTTCATCTGTTTGCCAATCGATGAGTGAAGGAGAGTGGCATACTTCCCAAGGCAACACTTTCGCTCCCCTGCCTGCACCTATTTTTCAATCTTTCCTCACCCTAACGATCATTGGAGTCTTGAGTGATTTCATGGAAGGCTTTCCGCCAGAAAAAGCTATGATGACAATATACGATTGCATAATCTGTCTATCATCTTCCGAGCAACGACGAGGTGTAAGATGTGGAAAGAGTGGGTCATTGCAGTAGATCACATAGAGGATCCCCAGGCGGTGTTCGAATTAGGGCACAGGGCTTATAAGGAATTCATGGGTGAGCATCTCAGGGATTCTGATTCTGAGAGTCTCGAGGCATTGAAAGCGCTGTCGAGGTTGCTCGACCTGGCGTTCGTTGAGATAGATGCCGATGCGTTGTTCGAAATCAAGAGAAGTTTGGAAGGCTATAGAGAATTCACTGAACCGGCGATTCTGGAGAATGTGTGTCACAGCGCTAGAATTCATTGGATGATCGAGGAAGAGCGCAATGCTAGGCGAGATCCTATACTGCTCGAACTAATGATGCAAGCCCATGACATCGAGAACGTAATCAGGCCAAATCTCTGTCGATTGTATTGGGCCCTGGGAAGGGCGAATCTCAGGCCTCTAGAATATTCAAAAGCTCAGACGAAGAAAGGACAGGTGGTGAGCATCGGTTGTGCGATCACGCAAATCGAGAAAGCACTCTGGAAAGGGAGACCTTGCCTTCTTGATGAGGACGACTTTCTGACAATAAGAAAATTCGTCACTGGCCTAATTAACGAAGAGAAGGAGAGGATTGGACTCGATCGCCTGCGAAACTGGATAAGTCATAGGAATTTCGTCATTCTTGAGGATGCAGTGTTAATGCCAGTGAACCTGAGAAATGGAAAAAGTGTGAAGGGAAATAGGAACGTAGTTCCCTTTGACCTGATTAGAGAGAATTTCCTTAAGATCCGAGGTCTGACAGTTTTCATGTTCTCATTTCAGACGATGTTCTTAGTACACATAGTTGCGAGAAGTGGGGACATTCGGCCATCATTGTTCGGTTCTGGTCCTTGAGGGCTAGGGCGCGATCATCCTATTCTCAACCCCCATCAATTCACCAGTCTCACTCTTCGTGCAACAATATCCCATCCACCCTCTTTCAGATGCTCTCCCGCGACAACACCGCTATCTTGGGCCTATCACTTTCGAACGTATTCGCGAGACAGTCCACACCAATCACTCTTGAGAATCTCCGGCGAACCTTCTTATCTCCCGCCCTGCAGCCGAGTACAAACCTATCGTAAGAGGGGGTAAGTCATTTGGAGGACAGCGCGAAGATCGTCAGGATCCATCAAGGACTCTACGCGGAGCAGGTGCTCAAGCCGATCCTGGCAAAGTTGAAGGATGCCTTAGGTTGCGAGGACGGATCCGACGATTATCTGGTGGTTCATACGACTGCCACTTCGCAGAAAGGATATTAATAAATCGACATTATCTCGACAGACTTCCCAAAAAACACAAAGGTGGTCGACCACGATGACCGAATTGGAAAGAATCGAATCAGCATCGGGAAAGATCTTGGTGATCTATGATACGCTCTTTGGCAACACCGAGAAGATTGCCAAGGCCCTTGCGAGAGGATATCAGCGACATTTCAAAACGATCTGTCTGAATGTGAAGGACGTGGACATCGGCCAACTTTCGGCATACGGTCTGATCGCGGTGGGTGCGCCGACACATGCCTTCAGTGCTTCGAAACCGATGAAGGAGTTCCTGGCCAATCTTGAAGGGAAGAACCTGACAGGGAGATATGGCTTTGCATTCGACACGAGAAGGGATATCGTCATATCTGGAAGCGCTGCGAAGTATATTGAGAACAAGCTGCGGGGAATGCGCTTGGAGATCGTCAAGCCTCGCCAATCAGCAATCGTCACGGGAGACACAAGACACTCTGAGCTTGTAGAGGGCGAAGAAGAGCGATTCGAGACTCTGGGCGACGCAATCGGAGCTTCACTGAAGGAAAAATGACCTGTCAAGGCCTAAAGTGAGAGGAATTACAGGAAGTGCCGAGCTTGTCCACCGCAGATCCAATCCTGCTTGCGGAGGACTTTCTCGACCTCGACAAGCAGCTTTGCCACTTCGACGCCTTTCGACGTGAGTTCGAGCTCCTTGTATGACCAAAGAGAGTCCCCCTGGCGTTCTCCACACTGCGCTTCAACCACTTACTGCTGATTCCTCACACAATCTGTGGAAACCCCTTTCACTCTGCGACCTGTGATATGAACAAAGTGATCCCCCAATTATCATTGAGTGGACTTGCCCGGAGTCGAACTCAGTGTGTAGGATATCGAGGTCTGCGATCCTTCCTGAGCGTTCACATCCTCATCCCAGTTTGCATTGACAGCGAATGTTGCGGTCATGTAGTTGTTCTGGTCCGACACCACGAAGGTGACCTTCTGCGTCGCAGCGGAGACCGTACCTGCCATGCCGGGAAGAACGCACGCGAGAAGAAGGACAATCACAAGCGATGAGCCCGCTGGAGTGAGTTTTCGTTCCTTGGACGTTTTGGCCATGTACGCCCCACCTGCAATTGGACATCAGTTGCTGGGTATATAATATTAACGCAATTGCGTTATTGGCGATACATGCGCTGATAAACCTAATCTGAATCTCATACCCTCACTACCATATGATAGTCATGGGCTTTCTGACGGAGCGAGAGAAGGAGATCCTCAGACATCTTCGCGAGGGAAAAAGCGTCATGGACATAGGCAAGTTGCTTGAGGTTCCAGTCACCAGTGTTTCAAGGTCTATCACGAGCATCAAGCGGAAGGCGAGGGACATCGAGGAGGATATTGCATTCTTGCGGGAGATCGGCTATTTGTCGTTTGACAAAGGGAAGATGAAGTTCATCTCCGCAGACAGAGACCCAAAGGCTCTAGGCAGGCTCAGATAACTTGTCGTCGACCCAATCCACTTAAGTCTCGGTGATGGATCGTCCTCAGTTATGGTTGCGTTCATCTGACGAGGGTCTTGGAGGGTATCGACAAATCGGTTCCTGTTGGCAATCTGTCAGACTGTAGGGGTTAGGCTAGGGGATGAAGCGGCGACGTCTTATCTCCCAGCCTTCAGTGAAATCTGGAGGGTCACAGTCCATGCAGAGGTTGAAGTACTCCCCCCGCTGGACCTCCTCCCACAACTCTGCTTTTGTTTTCTCATCGTCGATCACAGTATCCGACGCGCAGGCGATGCAGGGTACCAATACGGCATAGCGTCGCCGCCCCTCATCAAGCCCATCCCTGTACCCTCTCCTGAGGGCTTCTTTGTAGTTCCTCTCCTCGATCTCGATCGCTTCCCGGATGAACTGCCCGATCGACTTGTCTTGCTTCTCAAGAACATTCCTAAGCCGATCACGAACGCCTTTTGAATCTCGGAACGAGATTACCGGATGCTTCTCGTCGTAGCACTTCTTGGCCGGTGATATTCGCTTCTTCACGACTTTCCCTCCGCCCCGTTACCAGAGCATCTCTCAGTAGCTCCAGACGCAGACGAGACATCGTAGCTGATGGGGTAGACCGATCTGCAATAGGATGTCAACGAATCTGTCGTCAGGTGTAGACCCTCTGCGTAGTTGAAGGCCTTAAAGACTTTGGATTTTGAACGATTCTGTGCTCTTCGTCCCCTCTTAAGCAGGCCTCCGCGAAACAATCTTCGAGGACAATTCACTTGCTTAAGCGCCTTCTCGAATGTCATTCGCACTCCCCCTCTCTTTGTAGATTGATTCGATCTCCAAGGTCATCATCTCGATTTTCATAGTGCCCTTTAGCACTGCGGATACCTCCCAATTCATCCCGATCAGTCTGCGCTTCGGATTTGACAATAAATCCTCTAGAAACGCGAGGAAGGCCACATCTTTGAGCTTCTTCACGAAGCCCTTCGCCTCGACATCGCTCCACTTCCTTTCTTTATTTCGATCTGTCCTGTTCAGAAAGCCGATTAAGGCATGTCCGGAGTTTCCGAGCAGCACTCGGAGAGCGAAGAGGTCCTGACTGTCGGCAATCATCGTGATATCCTTCTCGAGCCTCATCTTCTTGTTCAGATAGCTCGTGAGTTCCTGGTCTATCACAGACCTGCCGAAGGCCGTCGAAGCGACGGTGGCAAGCACGCCGGGTCCGTTCAGCTTATAGATCTTGTCCAGCGTGTCCAGCGTTGGGATTATCCTGTAGTGGGGTGTCTTCTGCTTCTTCTTAGGAGTCTCCCTCAGATCCGATTGCAGCACCCCCTTCCTCTCCAGTCTCCTCAGTGCAGCCAGTATTCCGGGCTTGGTGGTCTTGTAGGAGTGCTCTGTATCGAGACTCTGGACGTTCGGCTGCATTATCCATATCTTTGCCCCGTATGCGAACTCGTTGCCGCTTTCCGCCAAGGCTACCAGAACCTTGACGTCGTTCAGGAAAGCCACTGCCCTCTTGTCTCTCGAAGATGCTCCGCTCTTCACCGCATCATAGGAGTGCTCTTCCTTTGTGTTGGGTGCCGTTGTCATTTTCATCAGTGACAGTTATGCATGATGTTAGTATTAAGGATTGCCTCTAGATTCATTCTCATAGAATTTTTTAAGGTGGGCTCGATTGTTATTCAACCCTGAACCGACTCGCTGCTGATGTCCCGATGTTTATATATTAGCATGATGCTAATCCTGATTGTCGGGCCGGACTCCCCATGAACACGAGCTCGCTGAAGGGGAGGGGACCTGGCTATATTGAAAGGGAGGTAAAAGCGAATGGTCACCAGGGATGTGGGAAAGCTCCTAGCGGAACTAGAAGAGTTGCTCATCGATCTCGGATATCCAGAAGACAAAGTGTGCGAGCTTATCAACAATCTGGAAGCAGAGATTGATGACATGGAACCCCGGGAAGATGCCGATTCCTCCGGGGAGTGAGCGCAAAAGGCGCCACGGCCTTCCTTTTCTTCGGCCGCGGCGTCACTATCGACTGAGGCTTTGAATGAGACCTCCTGGCTCGGCAGATTTGGATCGATTGGAGGTTTGCCTCGAAAAAAAGATAAGGGGAGAACATGAGGATGTGTATGCCTGAAGCAAGAAGATTTCCGAGAGCCAAGCAAGGGATCGAAAGATTCTGCGAGTTTGCCTTTGGTGGCCCACCGGTAACAGACTCTCATATGAGAGTCAGAGAGCGCTTCCTGGCCAGGCATTTAGCCAACCCGAACTCCACGCCTCAACACCCGCGCTGGTCGGGTCAAAGGCAGGTGAAAGTCACCTTTGACAAAGAATAATACTCCCGCCACCAATTCAACGTCCGCACCCGAAGCGGGTGCGGAGTGCCAACCCGATGTGCGCCGAGGGGCGAAGAGCCCAAACGGCGGCAGCAGGAAGGCTTCCGTGGGCAAGGCGAAGAGAGGACCGGGTCGGCCAAGGAGGGGGAGGTCCATGGGCTGCTGGCCTTACCTGACCCTTCTGGCACAGTACGTAAATGAGGTCTCGGGGTTCTACTCTACCACGAGCCTTTCAGAGATGCACAGAAAACTGAGATGGATAGGCATGGAGCTGCGTCGACTCAAGCGGGAGGAGCGAATAGGAACGGACAACCCTGCGAAGATGGGCAAGCTGGACATAATGGAGCTGCTGAAGAGCATGAAGGAGAGAGATCTCAGTGTGAACACGGTCAGCAAGCAGATCACCCAACTGAAGTACTTTCTGGAATGGTGTGGGAACCCTGTGATCGGGAACATCCAGAAGCTAAGGAGCCAGGCAATCCCGAAGCAGCGTGTCAGAAGACTGTCTTCTTTGTCCAGCAGCGAGGCCGAAAGGATCCTCGAAGCTGTCGACAAGTTGCCCGGATGGAGAGGGAGGGTGGCCGGATTCCTCATGGCCACATACATATACTGCGGCCTGAGGATGAGCGAGCTACGACTGGCCCATATCGATGACCTGGACTTGGACACATGGACACTGCTAATCCGACACCCGAAGGGTGAGGATACCTGGGGCGAGAAGCGGACGGTCTACATACCCGAACCATGCCGGGCGTATGTCATAAGATACCTCGAAGCCAGGGGATTGGAGATGTCGAAGCGGAATATCGAAGAGAACCTCGAGCCGCTTGTCCCGAGCCTGTCACCCAGAGGCAGGGGCGGATACTACACGCCGAACGGCATCGAAGAGATCAAGTGCTGGGTGGAACGGGAGTCGGGGGTCAAGTTCCAAGTCCGGACCCTGCGCAGAACATACGGCCAGCTGCTGCTCGACAGGGGCGTCTCGATCGACGCCGTCTCGAAGAGCATGGGGCATTCGTCGACGAAGACCACGGAAACCTACTACTGCCGCAAATCGGACGCCGCGGTGCGAGAAGAGATCGACAGAGCGTGGAATATGCCTGACAGCACAAGAAAATTCGATTCCGCGAAAAACACTTTGATTGAATCGGAAAAATATTTGTCTGGATATGCGTGAGTGTGGACCGGGCGAGATTTGAACTCGCGGCCTCTACCATGCCAAGGTAGCGATCTTCCAGCTGATCTACCGGCCCGTGCGGAGTGTCCCAAAGTGGTTTTTGCTATTAAATCTTACCCCTTAGAATCTGGAATGTGGAACTTGCCACAGGACCGACAAAGCGCTCAGAGGTGGGTCTCGAGCGTCTGCTGGAAGCGCATCTTCTCCCCCGGAACGTTCGTGGGATAGAGACCCATGAGGCAGGCAACGCAAAGATCGCCTTCCGGCATCTCCAAGGCCTCGACCAGTCCCTTGATGCTGGTGTAGCCGAGGCTGTCGGCCGTGATCATCCTCGAGATCTCCTCGACCGTCCTGTTCGTCGCCGCGAACTGCTCCCGCGTCTTCATATCGATCCCGTAGTAGCACGGAGCTCTGACAGGAGGGCATCCGATGCGGACGTGGACCTCCTTCGCTCCAGCCCTGCGCACCATCTCGACGATTCTCCGCATCGTCGTCCCTCGCACGATGCTGTCATCTACGATGACGACCCTCTTCCCGCTGACGGTGGATCTGATTGGGTTCAGTTTCAACAGTACGCCCTCGTCCCTCTTGTTCTGCTCCGGGAGTATGAAGGTCCTCTCTACGTACCGGTTCTTCATGAAACCTTCTTCATATTTTATCCCAGAGGCTTCGGAAAAACCGAGCGCGTGGCCCCTTCCAGAGTCGGGGACCGCCACCACGACGTCCGCGTTGACGGGTTGCTCTTCCGCGAGCTTCCTGCCAATGTTCTTGCGCAGGCGGTAGACCTCCTTTCCGTCGATGATCGAATCCGGCCTGGCGAAGTAGACCCACTCGAACATGCAGTGGGCGCTGTGCATCGGACAAGGGACCTTGGATGAGGTGTATCCTTCAGAAGTGATCTCGACGATCTCCCCCGGGGCGACGTCCCTGATGAACTCCCCATGCATGATGTCAAACACCGCACTCTCAGACGCGATGGCGAACCCGTTCGGCACCTTGCCCATGCACAGAGGTCTGAAGCCGAGCGGGTCCCGTACTCCGAAGACCCTCCCCCCTATCATGATTACTAGGGAGTACGCGCCGTCAAGGATCCTCATCGTGTTCTTGATTGCCCTCACAGCGTCGGTTGTCTGGGTGAGCTCGTTTGCGAGTATTCTGACGATAATCTCGGAATCTGTGGTCGTGAGGAAAGCCCAACCTTCCGACTGGAGCTTCGCACGGATCTTGTCCGCGTTGACGATGTCGCCGTTGTGGCCCAAAGCCAGCTCCCCGGCGGAGGTCGTCACGACTATAGGCTGGCAGTTCTCCGCGCTCGAGGTCCCGGTGGTCGAGTATCTGACATGACCTATGCCGGTGGTGCCAGAAAGAGAATCGAACTCCCTACCGCACAGGACCTCGTGAACGAGACCCATGCCACGGACAGATCGTATCTGACCGTCGAAAACAGCGATCCCGGCGCTCTCCTGCCCGCGGTGCTGTATGACCCTGAGCGCTTTCTTCAATGAGTTGGTGGCGTTGCATGTCAATGCCATGCCAACAACCCCACAATGGTGCTCGGGCTTGTCCGTCAGGACATCACCTTCTGAGGGTCAATGCGTCTTCGCCCAAGTATAGGTCCTAATCGTGGTCGTCTTGCCGTATCCGCATGAAGCGCAGACGCCCGTCCTGATGTTAAAAGCGTTCTTGCCGCATCGCCTGCAAGGCACGTGGGTCTTGCGGTTCGCGTGCTTTCCTTTTGACGGAGTCCCCTTGCTCATTTATCCAGCCCCTATGGCGAAATGTATATGACGTTGTCCCCTCGGACGATGGTGACCTCGAGCTTCCTCACGACCTCATTGTTGATCAGTTCCTCGGCGTTCTTCAGTACGAGGTTCATATGCGGGTCGTAGCCGTCTAGGACGCCCCTGTACTCCCTGTTCGCCTTCAGTTCGACGATGACCTGACTATTGATGGCTTGATTGAGAACCGTGAGTGGTTTCTGCATGCTCAGTCACCTATTCGCCCGATAATTCCCTGACTATATATTCTTTTGGATTTGCTGGTGCATCCAACGCTCACACGAATGCGCCTATCGTAGGCGCGTCCAGGCGATCCATGTCGTAGAAGACTATGCCCTCTCTCACACCATCACGGTCCGCCTTACCTCCGCGGACGTGGATGAGGAGCGAGACCCTCCAGAGGAGGTCTAGGACGGAGGTGGCCAGTGCACCGCAATACACGTTGGAGATGAAATCCTCGTAGCCGTAGTTGTCGACCAGATAGTAGGCGTAGCCGAGTACGCTGTCTCGATTGTTGAGTATCTTGAGGTAGTCGATCAGAATCTCTTTGCCCCCGTTGTCCAGAGGAGTCAATCTGATATCTCTGGGGTCGATCGATTTCTTGTGATGCATGTCTCCCGCCTCGTCAAGGATCGACCACTCTACACCGCCGTTCTTCGCCTCGAAAATGTTCCACTCCCCTCTCTCGTCGCAGTACACGGGAACGGCGACGGAATCGACGGAAGAAAGCGAGTCCAGGGCGGTCTCCCGAGCCGCCTCCTCTAGATCGGCCGCGTTGATTCTCTCCCCCTCTAGGAACTCGACCTTCGACAGGTCGATCTCGTCTTCCTCAGTGGACGTCTCCAGCACCTTCGCGACGTACGGCAGCTCCGCGAACGAATGTATCCTTGAGGCGACCTCGTTCCTCAGCTTGTCGGGAGGTGAGTACACGCCGGATTCCATGCAGTTCTGGAAGAACTCGCTGTACACCCTCTTCGATTCAGATAGCGTAGATGTCAGAGCCTCAGCGTCTTCGTTCACCATCGCGGAGCCGAGAAGCAGCGCATCCTCGCCCTTCCCGGTCCAAACCCCCCTGCAAGACAGGTCCAGTTCGGCCTGGACCCTGTTCCCGACGTAGAAGTGGAACGGGAATTGGCGACAGAAATGGGGCCTGTTCCCATAGACCACGCACTTCCTGTTCTCGAGGAATGAGCACGATCCCCGCCCCTTCTTCAGTGCGAGGGCGGTGTGCCTGCGCGGGCTCCTTTTGAAGACAAGCCTCCCCGGGTACCTCTCCTTGAAGAACTCCCTCTCATCCGGCAGAACCTCAGGCTGGCATAGACAGCAGAGCTGGCAGCGGTCGAGGCATTCGAATCTCCGGCCGACGAGCTCGGAGAAGTCGACTTGCAGTCTATCGCTTCTGAGCAACGACATCCCTTCCAGTACGCTCCCCGACGAGTCCGCCTTCCTCCACGATCTTCACGCCACGGACGATTGTCGCAAGCGGGAATATGGCGTCCCAGTTCTCGAAGGGAGTCCAGCCGCACTTGCTGTGCAGATTCCTCGCCGCTATGCTCCCCATGCTCATGCCGTCCACCACGATGAGGTCAGCGTCCCTCCCCACCTCGATCCTTCCCTTGTTAATTCCGAAGATCTCCGCGGGCCGCTCGCAGGCCGCCCTGATAAGGACGTCGAGGGCGAGCTGGTCCTTCTTCACCAACGCAAGCATCAACGGAAGGCCAGTCTCGACGCCTGGCATGCCCGAAGGGGCATCAGCGAACTCCTGTTCCTTCTCTTCGATTGTGTGCGGGGCATGGTCCGAGGCCAGAACGTCAATCTTTCCGGACCGGAACGCTTTGAAGACCGCCTCCCTGTTTCCTTTGTCCCTCAACGGAGGATTCGCCTTTCCGTAAGCCTCGAGCTTCGAGCGCTTGTCGAGCAGGAGATGATGAGGGGCGACCTCCTTCGTGAACGGTAGCTTCTCGACAGCCGCCAGGCCCTCCCTAGATGACAAATGGCATATGTGAATCTTCCCCGCCTCCCGGATCTTCGATAGTCTCGTTATCGCGGAAGCTTCTACCGAAGATGGTCTGTTCTTATCATGTTCATTCAGATTCATCTCCGGTGCAGTCTGGATCATCTTCTCGTCCTCCGCGTGGACGCAGAGCACCTTTCCGATGCCGGCGACCGAAGTGACGATCTTGGAGACATCGGCATCATTTGAAACGAGCAGGTTGCCGGTGGTGGAGCTCATGAAGAGCTTGTAACCAACGACCCCGTTCGATATCGCCGCGGGATCCACCTTCGGAGAGCAACCACCAAGCAGACCGTAGTCGACCCAGGCTTTCTTCGAGACCGTGTCCGTTTTCTCCTCCAGTGAACGAGGCGTCAGGGTCGGAGGCAGCGTGTTCGGCATATCGAGGACGCACGACACGCCTCCGAATGCCGCGGAGATCGTGCCAGTCTGGAAGTCCTCCTTCTTCGTGAGACCGGGGTCCCTAAAGTGGACGTGAGGATCGATGGCCGCCGGCAGGATCAGCATGTCCCCGAAGTCGAGATGCTCATCACCCCGGAGCAGCTTCTTAATGGACTTTATCCTGCCGTTCTCGATCCCGATGCAGCACTGAACGAGCTTTTCCTTGATGTACGCCCTGCCTTCCACAACCAAATCCATGCAATCACTTCAAGGTCTTTCTTTCGACGAGTCCCCTCGGCTTTTCCTCCGTGAAGATCTCCGCCTGGAACTTGCAGAACTTCGCTTTCTTGTCGAGCCAGGTGTCGGGGCTTAAGCCTGCCTTCAGGCAGGTCTGCCCGAGGAAAGTCTCCGCATCCCACTCCCACTCGATCGGGACCTGAGGCAGCAAAAGGCCCCTGAACGGGCCCATCTCGACTATGAGACCGTCCTCCCCCACATTCACCAGCTCGGGGAGTTTCTTCCTGTCCGCACACTTGATCTCCGCCGGGGGGGTGAGGATGCTCACTTCCACCGCAATGTGATCTAGCTCTTCGGACCTGAGGGGTGGGAACCTCGGATCGTGACAGGCCGCCTGCGCTGCCATAAGGAGAGCGCTTCCGAGCGAGTAGACCGGCTCGGGGTAGCCTATGCAGCCCCTGAGGTCGTGGGAGGGATAGATGCTCAGAGTGACGAAGACTCCCCTTTTCTCTTTGAAGCTCTGCGGCAGATCGATGTTGCCGGTGCTCTGGTGTCTCGCTTCCGCGTCGACCGCTTGCCTAGCCGCCCTGACTGCCAGCTCTCCTTCGGTGTCATTCACGATCAGTCTCACCTCGATTGAACCCATTTTCTTGATTGCATTTATCTCTTGCGCATCGTTTTCGGCGGGATCGATCAAAGCGAAGGTAGGCCATGACCGAGCTGAGGGACGAGGGCTTTATTTCACCCCCTTCGTCACCGTGTGAAGTCAGACTCGGAAGGGTTTTCTACCCCTAGCATCAATAGCAAGTTCGATGAACGACAAGGCAGCGGACATCTACGTGGAAGAGGTAATGACGAAGACCCCTGTCATCGCGAAACCAGATATGACCATCCAGGAAGCCGCCAAGATAATGAAGACCAAGCACGTGGGTAGCCTCGTCGTGGTGGAGGACGACGCCCCGATGGGCATCCTGACGGAGAGGGACCTGGTAGACAAGGTCGTCGCCACGGGGAAAGTGCCCTCCAAGGTGAAGATCAAGGACGTCATGACCTCTCCCCTGGTGACCGTCGGGCCGAAGGAAAGCGTGGCCGAGGCCGCCACGAAGATGTCCAAGCTGAAGATGAGGAGGTTGCCTGTCGTCAGCAAGGGGCACTTGATCGGGATCCTGACGGAGAACGACATCCTGAGGATATCGCCCTCGTTAATCGAGATAACGAGGGAGTGGGCGAGGATCAAGAGGCCGGGCTCGGCCGAGGACTCGGGGGCCAGGATCATTTCCGGATACTGTGACAATTGCGGGGCTTTCTCGAGCGAGCTGCGCGCCAAGGAAGGGCAGATGATCTGCTCCGACTGTTTTGAGCAATGGGGGTAGACTCGACCTTTTCTAAGCCAGACCGAGCTGCGAAAGCTTCCACTGCGTCGGGCGCCCTTCCTTGTCCCACCTTCTCGCTTCGTAGTAGTCGTCCAGCATTCTCATCATCTCCTCTTCGGTGAGCAGAGCACCCTTCGACACGCCAGACTTTATCGGTTCCGTGGTCACCCTCTTCGGGAGATAGGAGTCCTCCCTTCGTATCCCAGCATCAAGGTTGAACAGCTGCTTGAGATTGTTCACCCTCTCCCCGATGAGCAGCAGGTCGTCCTCGGTGAACGATGAGCCAATGACCGCGCTGAGGAACTCGATCAGGCCTTCCAGCGCGAAGAACCCACGCTGGAACTTGCACATCCCGAGGCAGTCATAGACCATCATGAAGTCCTCCATGAGCTTGACCTGCTCCCCCTTGTCCTTCGCCGAGAATCGGTCCACGCCGGAGATCCTCCAAGTCTTTCCGGTGAGGTCCGGCGCGTAGAACCCGGAACGCAGATGACAAGCGCCCCTCGATGATGTCATGAATCCCAGGCCGAGGCCCTTGAGGCCTCGGACGTCGTACGCCGGCGGCTCCATTCCTTTGACCTGGATCGCGTAATCCTCCGAACCTTGCTTCACCTCTTTTGAAATCCTGAGGACGCCCTCTCCGAACAGCTTGCCCATGCCCTTTCTCTTGCCGATGAACTCCGCCATCTTCGGGACAGCATCTGGATTCGTGAATCGGCAGTCGACGCCGATGTCCTTCGGGTCGAGGATGCCCCTCTCGACCAGCTCCATGACGAAGCCGATCACGACGCCGGTGGAGATCGTGTCGATCCCGTAAAGGTCGCATATCTCGTTCGCCTTGGCGAGCGCCTCGATATCTGCGTTTCCGCACTGGGAGCCGAGGGAATACAGCGTCTCGTACTCGATGCCGTCCAGAACCGTGCCGGCGTACGGCCCCTTTTCGACGACGAACAGCTTCCCGCAGGCCTTCGTGCAGGCGAAGCAGCCTTTGTTCTTGACCCCGTATCTCGGCGCCCAGTAGTACGGGTCTATCTTCGCCCTCTCCTCGAAGACGCTCTCCTTCCAGTTCCTTGTCGGAAAGACGCCGCGCTCCGAGTTCACCCAGCCGAGGAACTCCCCGCTACCGTACTTCGTGTCCTCGTTGAAGGCGTTGCTCTTCTCCATGACCGCCTGCCATTTCAGATCGATGGCGACGAGCTTCTTCGGGTCCGCGACCGTGATATCCTTCGTTCCCCTGACCCCGATCGCCTTCAGGTTCTTCGAGCCCATGACGGCGCCGAGACCGCCCCTGCCGGACTGGCGATCTTCGCAGTCTATCCCGGCATATCTGACAAGCTTCTCACCGCCCGGCCCTATGCAAGCGACGATGACATCGCCTGCCTCATTCTGGATTCCCTCCGCAGCGTCCCTGGTGAACTTGCCCCAGTACTTCGATGCGCCACGGAGCTCTGCTTTGTCGTCGTCGATCAGAAGATAGGATGGGGATTTGCATTTCCCTTCGATGACCACGGCGTCATAACCTGCCGATTTCAGCTCGGATCCGATGCCGCCTCCCATGATCGATTCCGCGATCGTCCCGGTCAGCGGCGATTTCGAAACGAACACGGTCTTGCCGGCGGTCGGGACGGCCACCCCCGTAAATAGACCAGGAGCGACAACAAGCACATTCTTAGAGTCGAATGCGTCCAGTTTCGGGTCCATGGCATCGTAGAACAACTTGACCGCGAACCCTTCCCCGCCGAGATAATCCCTGATGAGGTCTTCCGGAGTATTCTCGGCTCTCATCTTGCCGGTGGCCAGGTCCACATACAGTATCCTGCCTCCCCGCGCGTCCATCTACTTCCCCCCCAGCATCGACAGGACGACGAGATACTTCGCTTCGTCCGGCTCTTCGAATTTCAGAGCGCCGAGCGGGCAGAACTTCACGCACATGGGGTCGCCCTTGCAGAGGTCGCATTTTCGAGCCAGGTCATCGACGACTCTAATGACCCCATACCTGCAGGTCTTCTCGCAGGTACCGCAGCCATTGCATAGGTCCTCGTCGACCACCAATACATCGTCGACCATGGAGATAGCGTTCTCGGGACAGGCCTCAGCACAGCAATCGTCGCCGCAAGCGACGCACTGAGTGCACACGACGGGAATGTCATTCTTGATGCCGTCCTTGACGACCCTGAGGCGCGCCTTCTTCCTGTTCACGCTTCCCTCGTGCGTGAGGGAGCAGATCATTTCACAAAAGCGGCACCCCGTGCACTTCTCTGGATAGGAAACCAGACCAGGGGCCATTTCCTCCACCTTTGGTAGAGGTATGCCATACATCATTAAAGCACTAACGATTCTATGGACGAGAAGAATGAATGATGGAGTCAGACTAAGAAAAGTCTGGAATGGCCTCTGGACCCGGCAACCCTGGGACAAAGTCCGGGTCCTGCACTTTACTGCACGTCGATCTTCTTCAGCTTCGAAGAGTCTGACTTCTCAAGGTTGTCGATGGCTTCGAGGTTCGCGTCGATTACGGACTTCATCATCAGGAGGAACTCCTTCTTCGCCGCAAGATAGTGCTTCCTCGCATCGGCGGGGATCCTGGACTCTGGAATGACCGAGTCGAGTGCAAGGAAGAGCTCAGTTCCAGCCTTCATGACATGCTCAGTCGTTTCCTTCGACAGAAGCGCGTCCTTCATCCTCTTCGCTTCTTCCTTTATCCTATCCCCCTTCTCCTCCATCCTGATCAACTCCTCCGAACGTTATGAGCAGCCGGCCGCCCTTGAACTCCGCCTTCTTCGTCTCCTTCTTCATGAGCGAGTACGGCAGGGAGACGGAGCGCTTGTAGTGCCCGACCTGCACGATAAGAGTATCTTCCGTTTTATATAACTCTACCTCTTCCTTCGTCGAGAATGGGAGCTTCAGAGAAAGGATGCTGGAACCGTTCTCTTCGTATATCTCCATCGGCTTCTCGACCGTGTAGATCATCGTCGGATCCGTGGTTCCGAAAATCATGTCCGCCAATGCCTCCAGCGATTTCTTTCCGACGAGTTCCGTCGGCATCTGCGTAGCGGTGAGTATAGTGAGCGGACTGAAGGACTCGTTGATTATGCCCATATAGCAGTCCTGCTCGGTGAGCTTGTCCTTGAAGTAGCCGTCGGAGCATTGGGGCATGAGACGGTTGACGACCAGGCACTCAACGGTGAGATCATAGAGACAGAGGTACGTGAAAGCTCTCTTCGTCTCGTTGATGACCATTCTCTCGGGATTCACGACGAGCCTGACCGAGGTGACGGTCGGGTCTGTGAGTATCTCCTTGACGGACCTCAACCGGTCCCTGATCTTCTCGATGTCCTTCATGACCTCGTCGGAGGGCAGGGGTGTTTTCATGAACTTGCCGACGGTTGCCCTTGCCAGCTTCAACGCGTTCTTGAATACCTTGTACAACTTGTCGAAATACCAATCCGACATTTCCGGGAAGCTCAGAAGTCTGAGCGTCTCAGCGGTGGGGGCTGTGTCGAGGATGACCACGTCGTACATCTTCTTATCGTAGAAATCCCAGACGTAGAACAATGCGGACATGAGCTCCATTCCAGGCCAAACGGTCATCTCCTTCGCATTCACTTCCCCGAGGCCTTGGAACTGGAGAAAATCGGACACATATTTTTGGACTTCCTTCCACCTCGTCTCGAGTTCGTGGACGACGTCGACCTCGATCGCGTCGAGGTTCTCCTCGATGTTCCTGATGTCGCCGGACAGAGGAACCTCCAATGAGTCTGAAAGGGAATGGGCCGCGTCGGTGCTCATGGCTATGGTCCTATAACCCATACGTGCGGACCTGAGAGCCGTTGCCGCGGCCACGGAGGTCTTGCCGACCCCGCCTTTCCCAGTGTAGATGATGATCCTCAATCTCTCACCAATCGCCTAATCTTCTTTCCCTACTTGAAGAATCTGTCTGTAACGCACAGTCGCAGCATGGCGAATCGAAAAAGTGCCGAGAAAACCATCAAAAGGACGACATGCCGAAGAGCCAGGCGGAAAAGGGACTAAGGTGCCGGGGACGGGGTTCGAACCCGTGACCTTCGGATGTCCCTGGAGAGGATCTTGTTGACCTGAACCCTATGAGTCCGACGCTCCACCAGGCTGAGCCACCCCGGCTTGGTGATCCTCACTAATCCTTATCTTCAACCGTTTCCTCGCCCTCGTCCGCTTCGGACCCGGCTTCCTCCGTTCCCGCATCGGAGACATCCTCGACGACGACCTCCTCGGCGGGCGCTTCGACCTTCGGCCCCTCTGCGGTCTCGACCTTCTCGGTCTCTTCCGCGACCTGCGGCTCCACTATCGACTTCTCGTCGGGTAGCGGAGTGCCGATCTCGAGTACTTCGGTCTTCCTGATCTCGATACGCTTCGTAGGAACAATGATCTTCGTCGCACGAGAGAGATCCTTCGCCATGTCCCCGGAGATGACCGACCGGACAACGTCCGAGATCGACATGCCCGCGACCGTCTTCTGAACGTGCTGGGTCATGATCGATCTGATCGCCGTCTCCTGGGACGCTTGGATCCTCTTCTCGGTGACGCTCATCGGCTTGACGCGAACGAGGAATCCGTCCTTTGTCCTCGCATCGATGACGTGGTCGGTCTTGGTCCTCTTCCTCCTCGTCAGCCTTCGAACGTAGTCGCTCGTGAGGTTCTGACCGACGAACACCGTGTGAGCATCGAATCCTGTGACGTCATTCACCTTGAACTTGAGCTTAATGTGCATCTTTGAGAAGTCGCCTGTGAGGTCGTGGACAGTGACCTCGGTGGTCCTGCCGATGAGACTGGTCGGGTCACCTGACGGTGTCTCTCCGATCTGCATCTCGTTGAACATCTTCGGGGCGTAGATCTTGTACCATTCCTTCGCTCTCCACCGGTCCTTGACCTTCCTTGCGACAGTCTTCGTTTTCTTAGTAGCAGGCATCAATAGCCTCCGTGATTCAGGCAGATTCCGTAATGAGTCTCCCTATTAATAAGTTTCCGTCAAGCAGCCTCACTGGCAAAGCGTCCAGTATCAGAAGTGGAATGTTCACGGGACATTCTTTGCTAGTACAGATTTTGTGTCTTCGGGCATCTGTGCCTGCTGATTCGCCAGCCGCTTCTCCAACTCCTCGATCCCTTTCATCCGGTCGAGAAAAACGGGGACGTAGCACGAGGTGCCCTCGATGACGAGTATCGCCACATTCTCCTTCTGTGACACCTCGTGCCCTTCCAGATTCGCCTGGAAGTTCACGAATCCCTTGAACTGCTCGGGTATATCCTCTGCCCTTGAGATCGAGACTAGCCTTGCGAGGTGCAACCGAACCTACCTCAGAGCTTTACCGGGACGACGTGCGCTTCCAATCCGAGGTATTCCTTCGGCAATCCGAAGGCCAGGCCGTACAGCTGCGAGAGGTGAATCACCGGTATGTCGTAGCCTGGGATGTCCTTCTGCGTCCTGTCGTACTGGAGGTGGCAGAACGGGCAGACATCGATGATGAACTTCGCACCGGCCTTCTTGACGTTGCTGAGCTTCTCCTCCGTCATCTTCATGGCGACATCGGGCGCACGGGTCCTGAGGCCTCCTCCCGCGCCGCAGCACATTCCCTTGTCGCGGTAATTGACGCTTTTCGCGCCGACCGCCTCGACCAACTCGTCGAGTATCGTGGGTCTCTCGGGATCGTCGAGCTGTTTTATCTTGCTCGGCTTGGCGAAGTGACAACCGTAGTGGACCGCTACCTTGTAGTCCAGAGGCTGCATGACCTTCGACTTGATCTTGTCGATGCCCACGTCCTTGTACAGGACATGGGCGAAGTGCCGGACCTTGATCTTTCCGCCAGTATACTCGAGTCCGACCTCCTTGAGGATCTTGTTGACCCCTTTCACCTTCTCGGGGTGCTCGTGCAGTATGTAGGCCGCGTCGAACAACGATCCGAAGCAGCCGTTGCATATCGTCAGGATGTCCAAGCCCTTCTTCTCCGCCAGAGCGAGATTGCGCGCCGCGAGTGCGAGCCAGGTCGTCTGATCAAAGGATCTTATCACACCAGGCGCAGGGCAGCAACCCGCTCCCTCAAGGTCCACGAGTTCGACGTCAAGGGACTTGAACACTTCCCTTGTCGCCTTCTCGATACCCGGGTACCTCAACGGCGCGATGCATCCGAGGAAGAAAGTGTACTTGTCGGCCATCTACTTCCCTCCGATGAGCTTGTCGAAGCCAGTAATCTTCATGATCTTCTTCCAGTCCTCGAGCGCCTTCGGATTTCCTAGCACGGTCGGCGGCTGCTCCGAGAGGCCGAGCTTCTTCCGCATGTTCCTGTAATCGTCCGTGAGTGGGATTGTGTGGCCCGTGTTCATCATGTTCGAAGCGGTCTTCTTGTGGGAGTCTGCCATGTACCCTTCCTTCACCGCGAAGTTCCTCAGGATGATGATTATGTCCGTGATGTCCACCATTCGAGGACACCTTTCCACGCAGGTGTAGCAGGTCGTGCACATCCACAGGTCGTCCGAGGGCAGGATGTCCTCCTTCAGCCCAAGCTGCGCCTTCCTTATCAGCTTCCTCGTCCGGAACGCGGTCTGCCGTCCAGACGGACAGCTTGCCGTACAGGTCCCGCACTGGTAGCACAGGTTCAGGCTCTTCCCGCCAGCCTTGATCACCTGGTCGGCGAACTCCGGGTTCGGCTCTTTAACGTTAGCCATTGAATGTCACCGAATCGGGAAACGCACCCCTGTGTATATAAGGCTAAGGCAAGAACGGGGCCTGTATTACCCATATAGGTAATGCATCTCAGGCCAGGCGCTCCTTCTTCAGCTCGTTCACGAACTTCAGGACATCAGCGTCCTCCTTTCTGTAAACCGCGATGATCTTGTGAGCCAGCATCCTCATCTCGGTGGCGCTCCTGAGCCTGATGCCCTTCCTCGACAGCAAGCTCTGGTTTACGAAGAAGCTGAGGTTCGAGCCTATCAGGTACGGAAGGTAGCGCACCGTCCCCTTGACCTTGTACTTGATACCCTGACTGTCTAGAACCTTGAACCCAAGACGCTGAGCGCCGTACTTGAACCGGAGATAATTCGGCCCCTTGTCGACGTGCACAAGCTCATCGTCCGTTATCTCCTCCCACTTCACCCCCTCGAGCTCATAGACGAACAAGGGATCGTCCAAGACAACGATGTCCATGAGCCCGGCGCGGAAGTCCCTCAGGTTGCGCTCGTCATCGGAGATGACGAGGTCGTACTTCCCGGTCCTGTCAATCTTCGATAGGGCCGAGAGCAATAGCTCCTCCGTGATTATCGTCCCTCCAACGACCATCGATTCGCCCGTCCGGACCCTGGCTCTCAGAGCAGAGTACTCAAGGACGACTCTCTCGCCTTCCTCGGTCAGGCCTGTCCCTGATGGCGATGTCACGAGAAGCCGCACCCCGATGCGCTGCTCCGTCCGGCGCAGATACCTGTGGAGGACCGGGACCGAGATGCCGAGCCTGCTCGCCGCCTGCTTCTGGCTGCCCTCTTCGTAGACAGCCTTAAGGACCTCGAGATTGTGTGAGGTGACCGACACCCCGTTGATGACCAAAGAAATCGCAGGCTCTATCTCCACGCTTGACGATTGGCTGTCAAGATATATCTAATTTGACCGCCCATACCAGGAGGAAGTCGATGACACGAAGAGCACTGGTCCTAGGCATCGGCAGCCCGATCGTCAGCGACGATGCCATCGGGATAAGGGTGGCGGAGAGGATCCGATCGCTGAACCTCGAGGGAGTGGACGTCAAGGAGGTGAGTTCGAGCGGACTGGACCTCATAGAACTGATGCTCGACTACGATACGGTCGTCATCGTCGACGCGATCATCACTTCCGAGAACCCTCTCGGCACTGTGCTCCTGCTTGATGAGAGGGATTTCGCCTCCTCGGTGCACGGAGCGAACCCTCACGATGTGAATATCGCGACCACGATAGAACTCGGGAGAAGACTTCAGCCCGACAGGATGCCGAAGTGGGTCGCATTCGTGGCGGTCGAGGTCGCGGACACCTGGACGATCAGCTACAACATGACCCCTGAGGTCGAGAGGGCGATACCCGAGGCCGTCGAAAGAGTCGTGGAGATAGTGAAGAGAGGGAATCAATCCTAGATGTCCAGGGACTCGAGGCTTTTCGAGGCTTTCTTCGTGGTCTTCCCCGGGCCGTGGAGGGCTATGCATAGCTTCTGCCTATCGATCAGCTCCCGGGCCGCCCTGACGACGTCGTCCTCCGTGACCCTTTCGAACGCTCCGAGGATGTCCGCTTCAGTTGGCGCCTTCCCAGTCAGCAGGAAGAACTCGCCGAGATGGAACATCTTGGACTCGCTGGACTCCAGTTTCCTCACGAGAACGCCTTTGATCAGCCGCTTCGCCCTCGTGAGTTCGTCCTCTTCCAGCCCTTCCGCCTTTATCTTGTGCATCTCGGACGCGACCAGCCGGATCACGGTCTCCATGTTCTTGGACGATGTCGAGAAGAACACGCCGAACATGCCGCAATCGCTGAACGGCTGGGAGAGCGTGTAGATCGAGTAAGCCAGTCCCTTGTCCTCTCTGACCTTCTGGTACAGCCTGGAGCTCGTGCCGGCGCCGAGCAAGGCGCTCAGCAATGTCTGGACGTATCTATCGGGATGCGCGGCGTTGACGCCGGGGAAACCCATGCCTACATATGCCTGGTCACCCTCCCTAGGGAACGTCTCGATCAATGACCTCGCTGACGGAGGAACCCTGTCGTTGCTGCGACCCGGCCTGGCATGCGAATCGAACATCTCCGAGGCCCACCTCTCCACCTGCCCCACTTTGAAGTTGCCGCACGCGGCAACAACGAAGTTCTGGGGGCGATAGCATTCCTGGAAGTACGTCCTGACGTCCTCGGCCGAGAGCGACGCGATCCCCTCCGCCTCGCCTGTCTCCGCTGAGGCCAGAGGGTGTCCGTCCCAGAGCGCCCTCGTGAATAGGTGGTGGATGTATGTGTCCGGCTCGTCCTTCAGCATCCTGATCTCCTCGGCGACGACCTTCTTCTCGTTGTCGACCGCCTCATCGTCCAGGCGAGGGTTCAGCATCAGGTCGGCCAGTATGTCCTCCGCCGTGCCGAGGGTCTCGTCCAATGCGACGGCGTAGTAGCAGGTCGACTCCTTTCCGGTGTAGCCGTTGAGCTCCCCGCCGGCAGCCTCTATCAACTCCGAGGTCTCCTTTGAGCTCCTCTTCTTCGTCCCCTTGAACATCACGTGCTCAAGCAGGTGGGCCAATCCCTCCCGGCCCTTAGGCTCGTCCCTGGATCCAACCTTCACGTAAACGGACAAAGCGACCGATCTCGCGTAGGAAAGCCTCTCAACGATGACCGGGATGCCTGCTTGGGTGTGGGCAAACGACACTCTCTCGTCTTTCAATGAAAGGGGGAGAACAGCGCCCATGGTATAGTCTTTTCGCAACTTCTATCGTCAGTCCGCGGTCAACGCTAGAAGAGCACTCGTGGCCCTTTGCCAGGCTCCCCGAAGAATAAGGATTAAGTACGGTCATCTGCAATAGCATGCAGGAGGTACGTTATGCAGAAGAGTACCGATCCATTTCTGAACGAGTACAAGTTGGACATCAAGTTCCCGAAAGCAGTTGCTGTCATCGGCTTCCCGAGCGTGGGTCTAGTGAGCTCGATCGCTGCAAATTTCATCACTAGGACCATGCAGCTCGAAAGGATCGCGACGATCATCTCGAAGGACTTCCCGCCGTACACGATAATACACGAGGGTGTGCCTTCGCCCCCAGTGAGGATCTACGCCGGCGAACGGAAGTGCGTCGACGGGATACGATGCGACCAGCTGGTGGTCGTAATGTCCGAATTCATGCCGAATCCCGACCTCATAAAGCCAGTGGCGGACATCGTGCTCGAGTGGTGCAAGAAGAAGGAGATCGGCATGATCGTGACGCTCGAGGGAATCAACCTGAGCGAGGGGACCGGTGAGAACCAGACCTTCGGCGTCGGCAGCACACCCGGGGCGAGAGCGATGCTCGAGAAGTACGGCGTGAAGGAGATGCAGGAAGGCATGGTCTCGGGAATATCGGGAGTCCTGCTCTACGAGGGAGAGCGCCTTGACATAGATGTCATATGCCTCCTCGGCCTTGCGAGGCTCGACATGCCGGATGCGAGAGGCGCAGCAAGACTGCTAGAGGTCGTCGGGAAGATGTTGCCGGAACTGAGACTCGACCCCGAACCGCTGTACAAGGAGGCGGAGCAGATCGAGCAACAGATGAAGGCGGCGATGGACAGCGTCAAACAGCCGAAGAAGATCGGGGACGAGTCGGTAATCTACGGATGATCCCGATTATTCCACCTTTTCGTTCATTTCGCGGTGAACGAATCCCAGTTGATACCCAACGACCAAGCATTAAATAGAAAGGCGCAGATACATCTGGTATCTCCATGGAAAAGCGCAAGTTCATCAAGAAAGTGTGCCTCCTCGGTGACGGCGCGGTGGGCAAGACGAGCCTCGTCAGGCGGTACGTTTACGACTTCTTCGGGGACGAGTACCTGATGAGCTTCGGGACGAAGGTGACAAAGAAGGTCCTGGATCTCGACGAGGTCGTACTGACATTGATGATCTGGGACATGCTCGGTCAGAAGACGCATAAATCCCTCCACGAGGCCTATTACAAAGGTGCGAACGGAGCCCTGCTCGTCTGCGACCTGACCCGAGAGGACACGGTCAGGCATCTCATCGAGTGGAAGAACGATTTCTACCATACTGTCGGCCAGGTCCCGATCGTGCCGATAGCGAACAAGTCCGATCTCGAGTGGAAGGTCTCTCCCTCGGTGTTGGATGAAGTATCGAAAGAGCTCGGGAGGGGATTCGTACCGACGAGCGCCAAGACCGGTGAGGGCGTGGAGAGCGTCTTCCTTCAGTTGGGGACAGCCGTGATGGAGGAGATGGAATGAATCCTTTCTTCGTGATGCCCGGCCAGGCCATAATGGACCTGCGCGAGGAACTCGAGCTGATCGAGGGCGAAGAGGCGGGCGAGACGCTCCAACGGTACGGCTTCAGGGCCGGCATGGGGCTCGTCAAGTCCCTGGGAGTCGAGGCCTCCGATTTCGAGCAGTTCGCCGAGATCCTGCCGCAGCTATGGGCGGAGACCGGTCTGAGCAGGATAATCGAGGAACACATCACAGACAAGGAGATAACGATCACATTCGAAGAATCGATCGAGGCGGCACATGGGAGGAAGTGCGACTTCACGCGCGGATATCTGAGCGGTATCGTCTCCACGCTTCTCAAGAAGAAGTATGACGCGGTCGAGAAGGAGTGCGCCTCGCAGGGGAGGACGAACTGCGTCCACGTCCTCTCGCCGGCGAAGGAGATAGTGAAGCCTGCTGCGAAGGAGACCTCGGCTGCCGGAATGAAATTCGAACTGGAACTTGGATACTCGTACCTTCTCGAGACTGAGGACCCTTCGATCGCCTACAACGTTTTCTTGGATCAGATCACGCACGGCAGACCGGGGATGTGCATCATAAGGGAGTACCCGGAGAAGCTCAGGGCACGGTACGACCTCGGGGACAGCACGGTCCTGTGGCTCTCGTACGATCGGGATATCAACTACGCGAGGGAGCCGACGAACGTCCCGCTGATATACAGCGAGGTGAAGAACTTCCTCGACTCGGTGGATCACGGCGTCGTGCTGCTGAGCGGCATCGAGTACATGGTCAGCCAGAGTACATTCACGAAGGTCTTGAAGTTCATTCAACTGCTGAACGAGAACGTCGCGGTGAGGAACTCGCTGCTTCTCGTTCCGGTGAGCCCTCAGGCGCTCACGCAACGGGACGTGAAGATGCTCGAGCGCGAGCTGAGGGTCTTCGACACGAAGTCGCGATGAGCGAATACTGAAGGGAAACGCTTAAGTTCCTGGATAAAAATACTTCGCTCAATGCAAATAATTCCGAAGAAATTCTTCGTCACGTCAGGCTGCGCGGTCAGCAAGGTTTCTGACCTCAACGCTTTCGACGAGGCACTTTTGATGGCAAAGATCGGTGAACAGAACCTCGTGTCCGTTTCCTCGATCCTCCCGATTGGGGCGAAGCAGGTCCCGCAGAGGGCGCTGCCGATGGGAGCGATCACGCACACCGTCCTCGCACAGATGAGAGGGGGGGAGGGAGAGATGATCTCCGCTGGGATAGCATACGGGTTCAGGAAGGACGGGAAGGGCGGATACGTCGCCGAGGGACACATGCACGGGACGAAGAAATCCCTTCGAGAGGTCCTTGAGTGGAAGATGCACGAGATGGCGAAGCTCAGGGGCGTCGAGTTCAAGTCGCTACATTACAAGATCGAGGAGCTCTCCGTCCCGATGGACCACTACGGAGCTTGCATCGGAGCCCTTGTATTCGTAGAGTACTGATGTTCGGCGTGATCGTTTGTCCAGGCTGCAACCGCGCCCGCGGCGTCGACCTCTCAGCGACAGCGGCGGTATGCCCCTCATGCGGAAAGAAGATAGACGTCGGCAAGGCGAAGGTCTATTTCAAGACCGACTCGGAGTCGGAGCTAGCCGAGGCGGTCAGGAAGATGAGCGAGCGGTTGGCAGTCGACGTTGAATCGGCGCCTCCCGCGAAGAAGAAGAAAAGGAAGTTGAGTTTTCACGAAGAGCTCGGTGCGCGGGCGAAGAAGCTCAAGGGGAGCGAGGATCGCCTCCGTTTCGTCGCCGAGAACCTGACGAGCGAACTGGGGGAATTCGGCGTTCAGGATCTGGCCTTGGTGGTGAAGAGCTTCGACGAGGGGGATCTGGAGGAGCTCATCGAGAGAATGCTCTCCTCCGGTATCATCTTCGAACCGGAACCGGGGAAGTACAGGTCGACCTGAGCCAATCGAGAGTAATCCATGAGCACTCCGGTCCCGATGAAACCATCGATGCCGGGAAGTCCTCCTGGCCGATCTTGTCGCTCGACTCCTCGTAGCTTAGAGCGACATAGTCCTCGGTGTACTCCGGACCCACACCGTTAGGATAGCTGCCGGGCTCGTAGGTGCAGTAGAAGGTGTAGTAGTAGTCTCTCAGGTGATCTCCGTCTCCGTCGTCGGTGAAATCGGCGAACCTGTTGGGCGTCCACACGAGGAATTCGCCGTTGACCGTGTCGATCGTCACGTTCGCCCCTCCGCCGCTCTTGAGCGGGAGATAGGCCTGCACCCATCCATGGCCTCCCCAGCTGTCCTCGATCTCGTTGTACAGTGCCCCTAACTGAAGCCATGCAGGTACGCCGGCGGCCCTCGCAAGGGCGGAGAAGAGTATCGCCTGATCGTCGCAGTCGCCGACCTTCGACTGCAGCGTCTCCACGCTCGACTGTGGATCTGAGTCCTCCGAGATCGTCGGGTATCGGATGTTGCTCCTGACCCACGCGTAGATGGACTCTAGAATCTCGTATGCATTCCTCTCGCCGCCGACAATCGATTCGCAGCGTGATTGTATCGAGGATGCGGATGAGATGATCTTCCATTCGTCGCTCAGGTATTCGTTTCTGAGAGAGAGTGGTATGTCTGAGACATTCAGCACGTCCTGCGACACGTAGTTCCAGAAGTGAGTCATGACCTTCACGTCGTACCGTACCTTCGCAATATAGGTCTCCTGACCCTCTAGCGCGCCTCCGTTCCACACCGTCCACGGGACACCGTAGCGGTTTTCGCTTGAGGTGTACGGAGGCGTGTAGGTCACGTGCTGGATGTCTTGTAGCTGGTGGTCGTTCTCTGAGATATTCACGGGACACGGGGCGTCGAGGGTGAGGTTCAGTATCTTCCCGCCGTTGGCGTCGACCTTAAGAGTCCGCTCCAGGGAGAAGACCGCGTACTCCGGGTACCGCTCCTGGTCCTCAAAGAAGCCTTTGAGGAAGTTCTGGAGGGCCGGAGTCATGAGAAGGAAGACCACTATGACGAGAACGATGATGACGACCACGGCACCGGCGATGCCGGAACGATTCCTGTCGACCACGTCTATCGTTGAAAGACTCGCTCGTATTCAACTTTTCGACTTAGCTACCAACATTGAAACGCCGTCCTCAACGACCTTCGGAAGCATTCTCGCATGGACATAGATGTAATAACCGACGAGGATTGCCAGGGCGACGAAGAATCCCGCATATCCGAACGCGTCCGGATTCGTGTAGAACGGAATCATCAGGAGGTTGTAGGTAAGGTGGACCAATGTCGCCTGGGCGAAGAAGGCCCACGGAGCTCCCCTTGCCACGCCTACCCCAATGGTGGCACCGGTAGATGCATTGAGCAGCACCAATTGGATGGCGAGCAGGACGACGATCAATAACGTCCAAGCGCTCACCGACTCCACGAAATGCAGCGCGACGTACGCGGCCCCGAACCCCATTGTACTGCCTATTCCGAGCCCGATAGTCAGACCGTAGAACGATGTGTCGAGCTTCCTCTGGAACCTCGGAAAGTTGAGTATCATCAGCTTGACGAGCTCCTCGACGATGGCGAAGAGCAGAGCGACGTAGACGACTTGGAGCGGGAACCAACTCTGAGCAGCGTATATGGCCACACCTAGGACCATGCCGACTGCGAACAGGCCGAAAGCCTTCTTGTCCTCGAAGAAGGGTTTCTCAACCTTCGGGTAGGTGTAGTCGCGCAGCGTCCAGAACATAAGAATCATGGCTGGCGCGAACCCGATTGCCCCCGCGATCAGCATGTCGTTGTTCATTTGCCCTCCTCCGAATGTTTGGTCCTATTTAAGCCTGATTCCTAAGTGACGAGCTTGTCGTAATAGTGAGCAACGACGCATGCGTCCATGCACTTCCCGCAATGAGTGCATAGCTCCTCGCTTATCACCGGCCCGTCCTTCTCCATTCTTATCGCGTGCTGCTTGCAGTTCTTCGCGCATATGCCGCAGACCGCACATAGTTGAGACCTCAGGAACGCCTTGACGCTCGCCTCGAACATCCTCTCCGCTTTCTCCGGGTTCGGGCCGGTCGCGACGATCTGCCCCCCGCCGAAGACCTTCGCAGTGCTCTCGCCAGACTTCACCAGCGCTATCTCGTACTCGTCCGAGTATTTCACTCTCCCGACCGTCTTCAGCATCTCCGCCACCTTCGGGAAGTCCCTCTTCCTCGGGATTGACGCAATGCCTTCAATCGAGTACCCGCCGGTCGCGCACGGGCTCACGCCCTTAACGAGCCTGAGAGCGATCCTGTCCGCTCTCGCCTGCGGAACACTCAACCTCAACTGCTCGGCCAGCTTTCTCATCTTCGGAGGGAGCACCTTCCAACGCCAGAAGCCGTGGCTGATGAACTCCCCGCCCACTCCCGTCTCCCTAGCCCACCGGTCCAGATAATCGTTCCACTTCCCGCTCAGGTCCGGATGCAGCACCTCGGTGGTCTTCCACTCGCTGGCGAGGCAGGAGGGGCAAAGGTAGCACCCTATCCGCTCGAAGTCCTCCTCGTAAAGAGGATTGTATTCGAGCCGTCTGAACCAGATATAGCCCCAAACCTCGATCGCCCTCCAGTTCCTGATCGGATTCAGAATGACCTGGTTCGGAACGAATGGATTGTTCTCGACGAAGTTGATCCTCGCCCGTGCGAACGACTCGTAGATGCGATTCCCTTCGATCGTGATCGTGCCTTCAGGGAACTTCCTCTCGATCAGCGATGTGAGAGGACCGAGCTTGCAGACCTTACAGCACCACCTGAAGTCCTTCGCCGGAGGGCCGAACGATCCGACCTGCTCCCAGAACGATTGACCGGCGTCGGCCTGCAGGAGCTCCACGTGGTTATTCCTGGCGAAGTCCCGCACATAGCTCACCGTCTCGGGGAATTCCAGTCCGGTGTTGACGAAAACCAGCGTGGACCTCTTCAGAGCCTTCCTCACGATGCCGTAACATGCCAGGGAGTCCTTGCCCCCGCTGAACGACAGGGTCACGGGCAGCCGACTGTTGCCGACGTACGACTTGACGTCGCTTACCGCTCTCGACTCGAGTGATGAAAGATGCGAGGAATTGACTCTGACGAAGTCCTCCCAGTCGGCTTTCTTCTTCGAGAACGCTATCTCTCCCTTCCAGACATCCCTTATCCCGATCGCCCTGTCGGAGGTCTTGAGCACATCGCTCGAAACCCTCGCGACGCCGGTGCACACGAAGTTCCCGGCTAGCACGATGAGCGGGTCCTCCGGGCGGAAAGCCCCTTTGACCTCCCGCACCTCGCTTCCAGGAATGTTCTTGCCTTTCAGGTGCCCGGAAGGTGGGTCGATGACGACGATCCCTTTCTTCGCCGACCTAGCGAGCAACAGCGCTCCCTCCATCCTAAGCTCGAGTATGAATTCGTTCTCCAGCATGCCGAATCGTATGAGGCCGACGATCCTCCCGTCCACGATCACCTCGTCGGCCCTGTCCTCTCCTGGCACCTTATTGAGGAAGATCTGCCTTCCCTTGATGAAGTCCGCGGACCCAAAATGCTTCAGGAACAGAGACCTGACGACTCCCACTCCTTTTCCCAGGCAGGGCCTGAGATCGCCCGGCGCCGAGACCCTAAGCTCCCTTCCCGTAGAGCTGCAGACGTCGCACTTGCTGCCGAGGATCAAGGTCCCGCAGGTGTCGCACCAATGGAATGTGACCTTCGCGTGCTTGAATGGCGTCATCATCCGTGACCGTCCCTAGAGGAATCGCATATAATAACATATTTCCGTCAAGAAAGCACGCTCGATGCCTGGTTCCCGTGACTGTAAATCCCCAAGGTTTAATTATCGGTCCTTCAATCGCTCCACTCGAAAGCGATGTACGGCAGCGAGACAATCTATCTCCCGTCAGGATACGGCAGGATAAGGTTCGGAAGGGTCGAGACAATCCACATACTCATAGCGGTGGCAGTGCTAACCTTCGCGTTCGCCATGGTCTTCTACGGCGGGATACTGACGGCCTTCGAGGCGGTCGACATCATCGCCTTCGCGGTGGCGCTGGGCATATCCTTCGTCATCGTCCTGACCGGCTTCTTGCTTCACGAGCTGGCCCACAAGTTCGTCGCCCAGAGGAACGGAGCGTGGGCGGAGTTCAGGATCTTCCCTCTCGGCTTGATATTGGCCTTGATCTTCTCATTCACGGGATTCGTGTTCGCGGCTCCAGGCGCTGTCTACATCCAGGGGAATATCAGCAGGAGGCAGAACGGCATCATCAGCCTCGCGGGACCTCTGACCAATCTCGTGCTAGGAGGTTTCTTCCTCGCCGGATGGCTGCTCATACCGGGGACCGGCCTTCTTGTCCTCGTCTTGGGACAGGTCGGGATGGTGAATCTCTTCTTCGCCGCGTTCAACATGATCCCGATCCCGCCATTCGACGGTTCGAAGGTTGCGTCCTGGAACATCGGTGTGTACCTGGCAGTCTTGGCGGTCGCAGTGCTCCTTCTCCTCGTGGGCTTCGGAGTGATATAGTCAGAATGATTGGAATTCACTTCATCTCGCACGGGTAGCGCAGATACCGGATTATGCTGCCCTTCCACTCCCCGAGCTTGCCTGGGTTCAGAATATCGTTCGGGTCGAGGGCCTTCTTGATGATTTCCATCGACTTTAGCGCCTGCGCCCTCTCCTTCTGCATGTAGGGCGCCTTCGAAATGCCGACGCCGTGCTCGCCGGATACGGTCCCTCCGACAGCGATGACCGCATCGAAAATCTCCGCCACCGCCTTCTCCCCGTTCTTCCACGATTCGGGGGACAGCGGGTCCAACAGCATCTTCGTGTGCAGGTTCCCGTCCGCCGCATGGCCGTAAGTCCCGACGACAACATGATTCCTCTCGGCTATCTTCTGGAATGCCACAACGGTCTCAGGTATCTTCGATATTGGGACCGACATGTCGTCCGCCAATGACACCGAGACGAATTCAGGTCCGTACCTGCTCAGGGCCGGCAGCACCGCCTTCCTTCCGGCGGTCCACTTGTTCATCTGCTTAGGGTCGGTCGAGAACTCCACGCTCACGGCGCCGACCTCTTTGCAGATCTGGTGGACCTCCTTCACCTCGTCCTCGACGACCTTCGGCTCCCCGTCCACTTCGATAAGGCACAAGGCCTCGCAGTCCGGGAAACCGACGTGCATGGTCTTGTTCACGGCCTTGATGCAGATCTTGTCCATAAGTTCGATCGCCGAAGGGATCAAAGGCTTCGCGATGATGGCCGAAACGCACTTCCCCGCCTTCTCGAGCGAGTCGAAGGCCGCAACGGCCATCGCGGATTTCTTCGGCTTCGGTGCGATCTTGAGAGTGATCTCCGTTATGACGCCCAGCGTTCCCTCGCTCCCGACGAACAGCCTCTCGAGTTGGTACCCCGACGAGTTCTTGATCGTCTTGGTGCCGACCCTCGTCACCTCCCCGTTCGCGAGGACGACCTCGAGGCCCAGCACGTAGTCCCTGGTCGCGCCGTACTTGATCGCCCTCATCCCCGAGGCGTTGGTCGCGACCATTCCCCCGATCGTGCAGGCCTCCCCGCTGCCCGGCGTCGGTGGAAAGAAGAACTTGTAGGGGGCGAGGGCCTCATTGAGCTTGTCGTAGACGACGCCCGGTCCGACGATGCAATAGAGATCCTCGACCCGCATCTCCTTGATCTCGTTCATCCGCGTCATGTCCATGACGATCCCGCCCTCGAGCGGGACGGCGCTGCCGCAGAGACCTGTGCCTCCGCCCCTCGCTAGTACGGCGATCTTGTTCTCGTTCGCGAGCTTCAGAATGCGTGACACCTGCTCCGTGTATGTCGGTCGGACGATGACGTCCGCGTTGCGATGATGGATCGAAGCGTCGAATCCGTAGACGTAAAGGTCCGCGATCTTTGTCGAGAAGTTGCCCTCCCCCACGATGTCTCTTATCTGATCCAGCAATTCCTGCTTCAAGCCATCACCGAAGAGGGAATCACAGGAATTGTTTAAAATACCTTGCTACGACAACACATCCTAGCACTTCTGAACCTCAGGGTCTTGACCGTCTCTCTTCCCACTCCCCTCGGAGCAAGGACATCTCGACATCGTTGGTGTAGACGCCGTTCTTGTACCTGTTCTGCCTCAGCAGCCCCTCCCTCTTGAACCCGAGCTTCTCGTAGCAATGGATCGCTCTAGCATTCCGCTCGTCCGCGATCAGGTACACGCGGTTCAGGCCGAGCTCGTCGAATATGTGTCTGAGGAGCGTCTCTATCGCGTCGGTCCCGTAGCCCTGGTCCCAATACTCCTTCTTCCCAATCATTATCCCGATAAGGACGCACCTGTCCTTCCAGTTCAGCCTCATCAATCCGACGTTGCCAATCAGTTTCCCGTCCTTCGTGTCGATGGAAAACACCTTGTCGTGGTCCTTCTGAAGGTTGACGAACCACTTCTCCTCGTCCTCCATGCTCATCGGCGGATTCAATTCCAGGAACTGAGTGACCTCCGGGTCGTTTATCCACTTGACGAAGCTGGGCAGGTCGACGCGCTCGACGGCCCTCAGCCTCACCTTCCTGCCTTCAAGCATCGAAGGCCCTCCTGAACTCCTCCTTGAGAATGCTCATGACGAGCGCGTCCCTGTAAGCCCCTTTGTGGAAGTGGTCGTGCCTCAGTCTTCCCTCCGCTTGGAACCCGCAGGCCTTGTAGCACGTGATCGCCCGATCGTTGTAGTCAGCCACCCTCAGGTAGACGCGATGTAGATTCATGCGCGAGAACGCGTGATCGAGAAGTACGCAAATCGCTTCGCCGCCGAAGCCCTTGCCCCAGCACTCGACATCTCCGATGATAATTTGGAGTTCGGCCGATGCATTCCTGAGGTCGATCTTATCAAGGCCTATGAGACCGACGTCCCTGCCGCCCTCCAGAGACTGTATCATGAAATACCGCTTGCTCCTATTCGTCATCATCTCGTCGACAATCTGGAATTCCCGGTCCATGGATGTACAGAACGAGATGTGTTGAGCCCCCAAGTCCTCGAGCACCCTCTGATCGTTGAACCATTTGTGCAGAAGCCATGAATCCTTGGACTCGAGAGGCCGGAGCCCCACTCTCTTTCCTTTCAGCATCCGACATTCATTTGCGCGGCTGTCTAAAAACCTTCCTGATGAACACTGATACCCGAGTTAGCCAGTCCGACAAGACAAAAAGTGAAATAAACTCATAAGGTGTTCAACGCAGCATGTTCACCCGAATAGTTCTCCTCGGACCTCCTGGTTCCGGAAAGGGGACGCAGACCGAAAGGCTCTGCAAGGAGCTCGGTTTCGCTCACATATCCACCGGTGACCTTCTTCGAGAGGCCGTCAGGACCCAGACGCCCCTTGGTATCAAGGCGAAGAAGTTCATGGACGCGGGGGATCTCGTCCCGGACGATCTCGTCTTCGAACTCGTCAAGCTGAAGCTCGACCAATGCCCGAAGGGGTTTGTTCTCGACGGCTTTCCCAGGACCCTTGAACAGGCGAAGGCCCTTCAGAAGATATGCAGGATCGACGCTGCCATCAACCTCGAAGTGAACGAGGAGGACATCGTCGGCAGGATGATCAACAGGCGCTCATGCAAGAAGTGCGGAGCTGTCTACAACCTCCAGTCCAATGCCCCGAAGAAGGCGGGCGTCTGCGACAAGTGCGGCGGAGAGCTCTATCAGAGGTCCGACGACACCGAAGAGACTGTGAGAAACAGGATGAAGGTCTACAAGGAGCGCACGCTCCCACTGATATCCTTCTACGGAAACCGAGGGGTACTGATGAACATCGACGCTCGCGGCGGCATCGATGATGTTTACAAGAAGATAGCAGAGAAGGTCAGGCCCTCATAGGATCCCCAGGACCGACAATTCAGGATTGCCCACTCACAGTCCGCCATGGCCATCAATCCCAGAGATGGAACCGCATGGGAAAAAGGTTAAAGAGAGGGAACTACTTGAGGAAGTTCTGCAGCCCCGTAGTGTAGCGGTCAATCATGCGGGACTCTGGATCCTGCGACGGCAGTTCGAATCTGCCCGGGGCTACTTTCTTTTTCATTCTCGATATTCGTTTTCGTCGGGAGAATCCGGGAACAACGGATTCTAGATCACACCTTGACGGCGCCGCTCGCGAGATCTTTGAAATACGCCTCGCCGTCCTTCGGGCCCCTTGCGAACAGCACGTCTCCAGCCGCTATCACGGTGTGCTCGTCAGGACCATAGATGTACCGACGGTCCCTCTTGACCGCAATGACCCACATCCCCGACTGGGTCGCCAACTTCACATCCCCGAGAGTGCGGTTCGCCAAGCTCGAGTCATCCTGGACCTGTGCGGCTGTGATGATCACCTCAGAATCCCTCAAACTGAGTTGTATCACCGGATGCGGCTGGACATCCCTGAGCACGACGTCCGCAATCTGCATGGCCGCATCGGAGATCTCCTCGAGGGCCGTCGACAATCGGATTATGGCCAGCGCTTTTGGGGCATTCTTGTCCTCAATGACCCGGTTTATCGCCTCGTTCTGTATCTGACCCACCATCTCGTCCACCGCCTCCTCCATGGAGAAGACCTCCTCAGCGATGTCGTGATTGTTGTAAAGCAGCGACGAGTACGCGAGATCGATCATCAGCTCGGAGGTGTCCTTGACCTCGAGAAGCATCTCATCCAGTCTGTCCATCAGGACCCCTCCTGCGGATACGCGGGCCACTTCTTATCGCCGCAAGCGTAGCGCTTCAGAGTTTCGCAACCGTCCTCGGTCCCCCTGACGATGAGTATGTCCCCCGCCTTAAGACTGGTCGTGTCCTCGGGGCCGTAGATCCATCTCTTTCCTCTCTTGATCGCGATGATCCTCATGCCGGTCTCCGATTCGACGCTGAGGTCCTGGATGGATCTGTTCTGCATGTCGGATTTCTCCGACAGTGTGAGCATCCGAATCTTCTCCTCGGCGTCTTTCAACACGAAGCTGAGGAACGGACGCTTGTCGACTTCAAGGTCAAGCAGCTTCACCATGTCCCCCGCAGCGTTAGATATCGCTTCGGCGGCGGACGCGATTTGAAGAAGACCAGAAAGCTGGACGGCGTCCCTCTTGTTCCTTGTCGCCAGCATTGCCTTGATCCTTATCTCATACTTCAGCGTGTCCATCTCTTCCTCGAGCTTCCTGACCTCGGTGGCGATCTCCTCGCTGTCGAACAACAGCGCCGCATAGGCAAGGTCGACGATGACCTCCGAGGTGTCCTTCATCTCGGTGAGGAGCTCCCGTACGCTTTTGGACATTCTGTCGACCCTATCGTGGGCGTGTTCGCCCGCCTTATACGGCAATGTAGCACCCCCATGCAGAAAGCATGACGGAGCGTGAACGCGAACGAGAGAACGCATCTGCGGATTGGGGATGACTCGTCACTATCTCCGGATCTCCTTGGAGCGGATCAGAATCACGCTCGATAGGATACCTGGCAACCCTCATTCAAGGGCAGACCTGGTACTGATTGAAAATCACGGTGTTAGTATTTATCTATATCGCCACTAGGCGTATCCAGGAATATATTCTTTGGTTTCAATTAAATCACTTTTTGTATCTGGCTTCAAGCCAGCATGCTCGGTCCACGCCTCTTCGAGTCTTCTGAAGGCGGTGCGGTCGCGGATTCTGCCATAATGCAGCTCCGTCGTCCGCGAAGTCGCGTGCCCCAGTTGCTTCGATACATCTGAGAGAAGTGTAGGGTCCTTGTCCAACGTCATCTG